>Ga0208299_1002786_pt1 | contig 11494 bp, 6 predicted proteins | sample 15_taG_FD_184089 | JGI IMG/M metagenome (GOLD analysis project Ga0208299, IMG submission 184089) | Marine viral communities from the Subarctic Pacific Ocean - 15_ETSP_OMZ_AT15312 metaG (SPAdes) (version 2) | ecosystem: Environmental > Aquatic > Marine > Oceanic | place: Pacific Ocean | collected...
TCTTGCTTTACGAACTTCAGAGGTTTAGGTAGGCAGTGGACAAAGAATACGCAAGAGGAGAGGTTGTTAGGGGTTAGTCTCACGGGTATACTAGATAATAAGATGCTGTCCAACAAGACAGACGATGATCTTCCGTTTATACTATCGTCACTAAGGAAACACGCCGTCCAAGTTAATGCTAAGTATGCCAAGGCGTTTGGTATTGAGGCTAGTACAGGCATTACCTGTGTTAAGCCTTCTGGTACGGTCAGCCAGCTTGTGGATGCTGCATCAGGTATTCATCCTCGACATTCTAAATACTACATCAGAACTGTCAGGGCGGATAAGAAAGACCCGTTGACTTTGTTTATGACTGATGCAGGGTTTCCTGTGGAGGATGAGAAGGATAAGCCTGATGTAACAGCAGTGTTCTCTTTTCCTATCAAGGCCCCTACAGGAGCAATCACAAGACATGATATGACTGCCCTTGAGCATTTAAATATATGGCAAATCTATGCTGAATATTGGTGTGAACATAAGCCCAGCATCACAGTAAGTGTAAAGGAAGATGAATGGATGTCTGTGGGAGCTTTTGTGTATGATAACTTTGACACCATGTCAGGTGTTAGCTTTCTTCCAATGACTGAACATATCTACGAGCAAGCGCCTTATCAGGATTGCACAAAGAAGGAGTATGAGGAGTTGCTTAAACGTATGCCTAAAGATATTGATTGGAAGGGACTGTCTGAATATGAGAGAGAGGATAACACGATCAGTTCCCAGACACTAAATTGCACTGGGGATTTCTGTGAGATTGTAGATTTAGTATAATGTTAGGGGAAGCAAAGGTTGAAAGATAAGATTACATTATTTGAGTATGGAGTATATCTGAACGAAGAAGGTGGGATAGAAATTCATGAGGCTTTACTTGATAAAGAAAAGTGGGAAGCTGCTATGGAAGAATTTCCTGATTATGAGAACACAATTCTTATAGGTAATTTCTTGGAGTATTTAAAGAAACTAATGCACTCGATTAATAGTGGTATTACTACCTACTTTTAAGACTGTATCTCTTTAGATGCTTCTTTAGTATCTTTATATGTTCAGGTTTAGATAGGTCAATGAACCCTCCAGCTATTAAATCTTTAACAGCCCTATTATCCGCCCCTTTTTGTGCGTTTTTTCCTCCGCCCCTCCAAGTCTGTTTAACAGCAGCGGAGAGGTTGGCTAGGGTTGGGTTACTTTCATACTTTATTAATGCTCTGGTAAGATTTGGGTAGGGGTTACCTGTATTAAACGTAGCACTTGTCACTACAAATTGACCTTCTCCGCTAAGTGTTCTCCACTCAGTCGGAGTAATACCTCTATTACCAACAGCATACTCATTCCCCATCCTACTAAAGATATCTAAAGCAGCTTCTTTAAGAGATTCTTTAGGTATATCTTTTATCTTAGGCACGTTCTTTTGTATTCTAAGCTCTTCTAATAATTTCGCATGATCCCTTGTGTTTATACCAAACGGGGAAGTCAGTATACCCTTAGTATCCGGCTTCCACGTTTCTCCTTCTACTTCCCCAATTAAACCAGACATTATACTTCTGCTAGTCCAACTTCTAGCATGTTGTGGATTCATTTTAGGAACAGGGGGTACAGCATCAGGCATAGGGGATGGTTGTTCAAACCCTCCGTAGTCTACAGCAGCTTGTTTTTTTTCATCGTATCTCTTTGCAAGAAGAGCATCCATTTGCTTGCTAGCTTCTGGATCAAATTCCTTTTCTTCTGGCATAACATAATCTATGATAGGACCGCCACGCACCATACCTACTACACCACCATTACGCATATCTACTACAGGGTCTTTAGCAAATGGTACGAAGCTATCTTGTGCTATCTGTGCATCTTGTTTTTCCCAATCTCTTTCTAACTGTGCAAGATTTACATATCCTGTTCTCTCTCCAGTTCTTTCGTACTCTCCCTCTTCTTCAGCCGCCAGTGTATCAAAATACTTTTGGGTTAATGGAGTAAATCCTGCTGCCTTATTCTCATCTTTTATTTTTTGATTACGTAAAGCATATGCATTCTTTATAAGTTTGTTTTGTTCTCCTACTGTTTCATCACTAAGATTATAACCGGGAGGTAATATGAACTCTGTTCTAGTTCCTCCTCCTTGCATTTGTTTTGATTGGAAATTTCCCATAGGTCCATACTTTTTCCAATAGGCAGCATTTATATCTCTTGCCTTTCCTAATCTTTTTTCATAGTCTGCTTTATGATAATCGGAAAAATTTTTAAACCCTAGTCCTAGTGCCATTTCTCTGTTCTGTTTTATCTTTCTTTGCATCTCTGTAATTTGTTCAGGAGTTTCAAAATCACTTAGACTAGCCTGTCCACCACTAGCCATGAGAGAGGCGGCTACCGCTGCACCTACTACACCACCATTACGCATATCTACTACACCTCCCATAGCATAGCCAAAGTTCTTTAGGATAAACTCTAATGCAACAGCACTAGATTTATTATAGTCACTCCATAGTTTAGTTAATTGTCTGTCACTACCTTTCTTTAATTGGTATATTTCTGTATCTGGATTAGCTCCAGAGTAGTCCCGTCTTTCTGCTGCTCTTCGAATATCATCACGTTTTTCTCTTATCTGACTAGAAAGGTCTTCGAATCTATCTAATGATTTCTTGTTAATTTGTAACGCATCATCAAGCATAAAAAATTTAGTTAGTAAAGGGTTATCAATCTTTTCAAGTATCTCTATATGATCTTTATAATTAAAATTTTCAGGATCATCCATTCTTAGAGAATTTCTTTTGCTTACCCAACCAAAATTTTCCATGAATTTTCCAACAGCATCATAAGTATCTTTACTTTTTCCGTAGGTATCTTCAAAATATTTTGTTATTAAATTATTAGTATCCACCCTAGAAGTTGGGAATTGTTTGTTATCTCTCAAATAAGAAACAAATCCTTTTAAGTCTACAAGATATTCTTTAGCTCTTTCTGTAGCAAACATATCATGTATAATATTACTACCCCTTGTCCCCCTTGGTGGAGAAAGGTATCTTCTAAGATTGTGTATTTTATTTGAGGATATTGCTGGATTAGCTTGTAATTTTCTTAATTCGTTAGCAGATTTAGACATTAGTCTTGTTAATTGTGTAAGTCTTTTCTGATTTATTTTATCTACAGGAGTACCTAATCCCTCTAGCATAGTATCTATTTTTTCTAGTGCTTTATCATATGTAATTTTATCTCCATATGCATCTGAATGTATAAATTTATGAAAACCAGGAGGGAAAACACTAGTGATCTGTCTACCAAAGGAATCATTTATTATCTCACCTCGCATCATACTCTCTTGAGTTGATCCGAAATCAGCTAATGCTACATCTATATCTTGATAAGCTTTATTAAATTGCAGCAGTTCTTTTTTTTCTTTCTGAGTTAACCTTCTAGGTTTTAAAGCTTCTCTAAACCCTCCTTCTGCTGTAACAAAAAGTTCTTTCTCACTATATACATTAGGTTTAAATATTAATCCAGGTTGTCCTTCAGGAATAATATAATCCATGGGTTTAAGATTTACAATATCTTCTGGTTTTATATTTTTTGGAAGATCAACATAAAACATTCTATTCAAATCTCGTTTAGCAAAATCTCTAAAACTTACAAGAGTATCACTAGAAAGAGATGTTCCTTCTTGTTCTAGTTCATACGATTTGCCTCTATCGAAACCTCTTTCAATTGAACTTAGACGCCACCATTCTTCAGGAATATCTTCAGCCTGTACTATTCTTTTTAGATAGTCATCAGAAGGAGTTTGTTCCATAGTATGAGCAGCAATACTAAGTGGGTCTCGTCCAGACTTTCGTATTGTTGATTGTTTATATTCTTTTGCCAAGTTTACAAAATCATTGACATTTATTTTGTGGTATGATCTATAGTTATCTTTTAAATCAGGAGGACTATCTATAATATTTTTTAAGTTTGTAAAATTTTTATCACTTGTAATATAATCTATCTCACCAGGACGCCCTTGAAAATCTCCAAACCTCTCACTTAGATCATCTAATACAGTACGCTCTACTAAGATTTCATTAGAGAGAAGAGTAACTTTATTAGAATCAAATATAATTTCTTCTTTGGAAGGATATGCTTGTACCCTTTCAGTTGATTTAGACTTGTAAGGTTCCCAATGTTTACTAGGGAATCGACGGCCAAGCCCTATTGGTGATAGAAAATTAAACATATCCTGTATTAAACGTGTTCTTAAATGAGGATAGTTCTTAGAGAATTCTCTTTTATCTTTTTGTGAAGTTTCTAATATCTTTTTTAAGGAATACTTATCAGTAATTTCATTAGAGATATCATCTACTTCTTTCATTTGTGTATCTATTGTATGACGATAACTTAAATATGGTTCCCTTTCTTGTAAGGGAGTAAGCTCTCCAGCATTTACCCTAGTCGTTACTCCATGTGCAAACGGACGAGTATAAAGTTTTCTTCTTTGTGTTTCTGATAATTGTCCTTCACGTAGTTTAGATAAGTCTTCAAGAGAACGAATCTCATCAGTTACTGGTGATGCTACAAGTTCTTGGTATTCTTTTTGTTTATTTCTTTGTTCCATTAAATCAGTTAAAGTCTCAATTGGGGTTGTTGGGTCTACCCCCAGTTCATCAGACATACTTTGTTTTGATTGAATAAGTTCTTGCTCTATGTTTTTTATATATTCTTCTGGGCCTACATTATAAAGAGACTGTCCTTCTTCCCAAGGAGGAAGCTCTCTAGAATGTTGTAAAACTGGAGCAGCCCCTGTTATTTCTTCTCTTTGTTTTTGTAAAAACTTAGAAGCTCCTCTAGTAAAAAGCTTTGCCATTTGTGCTGTTACTGGCATTACGATCCTTTAATTAAATGAGAGATGAACCACATGATCCCGCTTCCTATGAAAGCAAGAACAGTCGCTGCACCATACACAACGGCTCTATCTTTTTCTAGTTTAGAAAGCCTGTCATCATTCTTGGCAAGCATCTTTTCAAATCTATTCTGTTCCAAAAGTAACTGATCCACCTTGCCATCTACTCTACCAAGTAGTAAGTATAGTTCTGAAGAAGGAGTTGATGACACTACGTATTCCTCTTCTTAACGAAGCCGCCTTCATTCATCATGGCTAATGATGCAGTAAAATCAGAAGGTGCTGGAGAAGAGAAAAAACCTGAATTAGCAGGAATATCTGCGGTAGTTAGTCCTGAGATACCTAGTTCTAATGGCGCTTGTTTTTTTATAAGAGCGATACCAATCTTTTCAGCAGCAGAAGCTATCGCATTACCTATTCCGCTTTTAGTATCTCCTCTTCTTTCCGCACTGCTTTTTTTAACAGGACTACCATCATCTTTAGGCTTTTGTCCCATTTTTACACCCTCTGTAGTAAAGGGAGTTGTTTTCAATTTATGTACTCCACCAGTAACACGAGATGTTAAGGAAGAAGGACCAGTTTGCCCTGTTATTTTAGGTGTCGCTCTAGAAGCAACTTTTCCTGCTGTATCTGATACTCGTAAATCAACCGCCATCTATTAATCCTCCTTCATATTCCTACTAATACTGTTATAATATCTATCCATATCGTGGAGAAGGGTCATATCTCCTCCTTGTTGTCTCTCTAAAGAACGTATGATTGTCTCCCTTCTCTCTCCTTCTAATACGGAAAGAGGGTAGTGGTTGCTTATAACAGATGCGACATATTCTTTCCCTAAATCTGCTCTATACTTTTGTGGCCCTGCTTCCACCGCCTCTGCTGATTTATCAAAACTTATAGCAAGATCAAGAAGTTTGTTTCTATCTAGGCCAAGAGTAGTTCCATGTGCATATATAGTCCGTACTCTCCTTGCTATTTCTTTTTCCTTATTAATGAAATCTTTATACTCTTGCATAATATTTTCTTTATAATCTTTTCTCACCCAGTTTTGTCGATCCCCTATATACTTACCAAACTTACTAGAATTGGCTTTTTTTTCTCTATCCGCATCTGAAAAAGCAAAGCCTACCTTTGAAGGGATATGAATATTCTTTTGTTTTATTCCTGATACCCAACCTAGCATGGTGTGCGATACTGGGTCTATTTCTGTTCCCCATTTAGTTACTTTAGTAGGCTCTGTAAAAGGAATAAGATTATGTTTATACAGGTCTTTAACAAAAGTAGGAGTAAAAGCAATATTGAGACTCTTCCCTATAGCCTCTATGTTGATTTCTTCATCTTTTTCAAACACATCACTTATCTCTTTATACATCGTCATAAGTGTAGCAGGGCCAACAGCAGGAACAACATATGGGTCCATCGCTGCTTTGAAAGCTTCAGCAGATGCGTTTACTAATCTTGAATTAAGAACAGCATCGCTCTCGTTTTCATTAAAGGAATACATTGCTACTTGAGCAATCCTACTAAGATAGGAGAAAGGATCAGTATACCCCAAAGGAATAGCTTTTAATGTGCCGTCTTTAAGCTTTCCTGTATAGAAAAAGTTTGTCCCCCATTCCCACTCAGCAAGCATACTCTTATCTTCTAGTGCTTCTCGTTCATTATCTGTAACACCATTTATGGCAGCAGACAAGCCACCTATTCCACCTACTGTAATTCCTGTTGCTCCTGCTAATGATGCTGCCCGTATTGATCCTCTCGCCCTCATTACTGCACTACCAGATCGTAGTTCTCTTGAAGCAAGCCGCCATGAGTTTGCATAGTTACGGGTAACTTCCATAGGAAAGGCAACAAAGTTACCAATAGGAACCTGTCTAAATAAACGAGAACTACCTGTTAATTGGCTGTATGTTGGTGTAAACATATTAACCTTTTTAGCAGTAGCTTCTTCGATTAATTTGGAAAGACTTTCTCCTTCGTCTAGTCTTTTCCTAGCATTGAATACACCAAGAGAATCAGCATGTTTAATAAAGGCATCTGTATTTTTACCATCACCGAAAGCCCTGAACAGCCAACCAAACTCTGATTCAAAGGCAGATATCTTATTAATATTATCTGACATTTCGTATACTTCTGCCGCTTTGTCTACAGTTTTAGTAAGCTTTCCTTTTCCTTTTCCATGAATAAGCTTTCTTTCTAAATGATAAAGAGGGTTAGCCTCCTTTATCATTATATTATAGGTTTCTTTAAAGATACCTGCCCTCATACCATTGTGTACAACACCAAGTTCTATTAACCGTGTAATTCTGGACACATCTCCTTCATCCAGTTCTCCTCGTTTTCTAAACTTGTTAAACATAGGAACAGTTCTACGGAAAATAGAGTAGGCGGGGTTACCTTCTATATTTGTTTCTGATGCTACTGTTTTACGCCATGCTCTTGATCCCCAAGGAAGGATACCGTTATAAACATTCTGTAACATACCACCAGTAAAGTTCCTCATGTGCGTGGTTGGTGAAAGAACTGTATGAGAAAGATTAAAAGCAAAGGTAGAACCGGCCATTAATTTTTGCAGCACCGGTAACTTTTGATCATAGAAGCCAGCCATTACATCATAATATTTTTTATACTCTGGACTGACAAAGATGCCATCAAAAGGATTATCCATAAAAGGTGCTGGTTTATCCTCTAATAATTCATTTGCTTCACCATTCCACATTCTTCTTAATTGTTCTTCATTCAAGGCGAAAGATCGTGCGTTAGCTGAACCTTCTATACTCTTCCATTCGCCACTAATATCACTTCTAGCCATGAAAGGTTTTTGCGAAGAGCCTCTTCGTAACCCAATTGATACAAGATCACGTTTTAGTTTGTAATCTTCCACGATCTTTCTTGTTCTGAATACAGTACCAGCAAAGAGTTGTCTTGGATCAGTAATCTCTCCAAGTAACATCTTAACATATTTATTATCTATATTTTCTACAGTTAGTCCTTTATCCTCAATTAATTTTTTTCTACCCAGTGGTCCTAATTGTCCTAACTTACGATCACTACTGCGTGTAGCAATTTCTGTCATAATTTTACCAGCGTCAAATTCAGTAAGTTCATGTTCATCTCTGAAATAATTTCTTATAATATTATAGTCCTCACCTAGTCTCTCCTTTAGGGCTTTTTCTGCATACTCCGTGTCTTCATATAAACTATACATTCTATGAAGATATGTCTTCTCTTTTTCCCCTTTTTGTAATGTTTTGAAGAAATTATTTTCGATAGGCTTTCCAGCATCATCTAGTATTCTTTCTCCTTTATTATTTAATTTATACTTAGAGAAAGCACCACTCTTTATTAAATCGCTGGATGTTTCTGCTATAAGAGAACGCCATTCATCTATAACCTTTTTCAATTCTGAATTTTCAGGTAATAAAATCTTTACATCATCATCTCTTTCTATTGTTGTTAATGCTTTTATAAAAGTATGATGAATGCCTCTATCTGCTTGGTCAAAGGAAGTTCCATGTTGTGTCTTCCATTCTTTTTCAAATCTCTTAATAAGAATGTCTACCTTTTCACCAGCAGAAGTTAGCATTCTTTCTGCATCTCGTATACGCTCTGCCGATTCTGGCCCTAGTCCGAAATGGGAAGTAAAGTTTCTTACCAGAAACTGATGTGCCTTCTTCATTGGACTTGCGTTTCCTGAGAGTAGTTTCACAGGTACTACTCGCCCTAGAGCATCAATTTCATAATCATCACCCATTTTCTGTATATCGTCACTATCTAAAATTTTACGTATATTGTCATCGCTTTTAAATCTTTTCGTAGGATTAATTATTCCTCCTTGATCATTAGCAGAAACTTTAAACTCTTCCCCGTTCTGTCCTCTAAGGGTTACCACTTCAGGAGCATCTTTAACATTAGAAGGAGAAATATTAGAAACAGTAACCTTTACTTCATCCCCTTCTGCTGAAATCCAAGTAAAAGGATATTCATGTTTTATTGCAGCCTGTCCTCTAGAAGAAGGAAAGGGTAAGGGAAGTTGTTTTATTTCCTCTATTTTCTCCTGTGTTTTATTAAACTTCTTGTTTGCTGCACTAAGTTCTTTTTTAGTAATAGTTGTAAGAGGTTCTTCGTAGTCAAACCCACGACTTTGCATTTCCGCTCTTAGTTCAGCAGTAGTAGATTTAGTTCTATCTCTGCCAAGAATTTTTGAGTAGTCACCTTTACTGAAAAACTTGGAAGCTGCTTTAGCACCACCGCCTATGATTCCACCAAAGCCAGCACCTGCAACAGCCGTAGTTATAAGCTCATCATAGTCAAAACTTTCTGACTCACCTGTAACTTCGTGTCTTGCTTCCTGCATACCAGAGCCAATTTCTAAAGATTGTTTCTCAATATCATAAGTACTGGCCCAACCTGCACCTGATATCATTGCTGTAGTAATAGGTCGTTTAGCTACGGCCCTTCCGTATGCTCCTGCCATACTATTACGCCAACCTTCGACTATAGCTTTCTTAGCTGCTTGGCTTGCAACCTTACCTACTGTTGCTCTAGCAGCAAACCCTATACCCCCTGTAAATACCCCAATAGCATTTATAGGATCAGTTACTGTTGCATAAGAAACGTCTGCTAGTTGATCCATAAAGGGACGGCTCCCTTCTCCGGTAATATTAGTACGTTCGTACCTATCGTATAACAAACCCACATCAAACTTATCTTGTTCTGATAAGTGGGTTTGATCAATAAGAACCTTACCTAAACCAAAAGTTAGGTTGTTATCTATGTAGGCAAAGTCCGACATGAACTCATCAACAGCTTCTTGATCAGTCCCTGTGAAGTCTTCGCCGTTTTTACGTTTATAATATCGTTTGAAAGTATCTAGTAGTACAGGGTCTTTATGATGATTAGCATAATCTAGTTCTGCCTCTAAAGAAATCTTAGAAGTAGCTTGTTGTATACTTTCTTCAGATTCATTATTACCAAACGTATATAAACCTACTCCCGGTATGTGGCGTAAATGATAAACATTAGGATCATACTCGTAATCAGCAGGATTCATAGAATATGTAGGGGTTATTTCTGTCATTATCAGCTGCCCGTGTGTACTTCTACCCTCTCTGCTGGTGCTACTGCGTTTCTCGGCACTGCCGGTTTAGCATTATCCCCAAGAGGAGTGGCAGTAGTAGTAGTAGAGGCAGGAGTAAGAGGCCCTAGGTTAGGATCTTGACGATTTTTAGCTCTTTCCAGCTTTTCTGCAACACGTACAAAGTCCTCATCTAGAGGAAGCATCTCCCACGCTCTCCTTATATAGTTCTGTGCAGCACCTTCCTTTCCTTTAAGTACTGTGTTATCCATCATTGAAAGTGCAGCAGCAATACTATTTACTTTCGATAAAGCTTTCTTTTGTAAAGCGCCTGATATCAGTAAACTCTTTAATTCTTCTTTTTTCGTTCTTAAGGCTCTTACTAACTTTCGATGCTCTTTCACCAACACAGAAGTGTCTGTCTGACGTTCTGTGGGATCACTGTTCTTTATATTAGTGTCGTGGATAGTTTTACTATACGCCTGAATTTGCCCAGCTAGAACGTCCATGTCCCACGCCAAGTTAGTTGAGTTTTCTTTTATATTCTTATTAAGCTCTGCTACTTCTTTCTTATAAGCAATATTCAAAGTCGCATGATTTTCAAAAACAGGCCCCATCTCCATATCTTTAGCGGTTTTTTGGATAGCTCTATAAAATTCTTTACTACCCATCATCTTATTTCTTGGTTCTCCCGCATTTTTATGAAAGATTAGGGAACCGGTTGGATCACTATTTTCATAGTTCTGTTGTAAGTTCTTCTTAAATTGATTTCTAGCATGGAAAAGTGAACGCTCTTCGTTCGCTCCTTTAATGATTAATTTCTTTCCGTTGAAATCAACACCGGGGGTAAGATTAAGACCTATAGTTTTATCATCTTGGTCCACCAAAGTAAAAATATCTCCTGCAGTTGCTGCTTCTTTTAACTGTTCGAAGGTCGCTTTAGACTTACCTAAAAAATATGGTTTTAGTATATCAGAGATATCTTTCTTATCCATATTACTCGTAGCGATATTAGCAACATTCATTGTCGGTTCCCAAGCATTATTAATATAAGCTTCTTTTTCTGCAATCCTTCTCCGTGCAGCTTGTTCTATATTTGTACTTATATTCTCTTCTTGTTGTAGTGCTCTTAATGGGGCTTTTGCTTCCCATGTCGCAAGACCTAGAGTTGCTTGATGTTCAGCGGCTCTTTTTATATTTTTTGTTTTCAAATCTTGTAGAGAATTATTAGTAAGAGCATTTATTATCGTACTGGTAGGACCAAGCGGGTCCATATTATTAGGATCAAGGTCTTTCTGAAGATCACCAGCAATAGAGCCTACAATGTCCTGTAGCATTGAATTCTTAGGTTTTCTTAACTGTGCTGATAAATCGGCAGCACTTTTATACGCTTCCTCTAAATTAGCCATTAGCCTTCTCCTCTGAAGCCTTCATAAATATTGATAAAGTCTTCATCTGTAATTTTAGTATCATCTACATCCGAAAAGATTCTTATATCCTCTACCCCTGCATCTCTAGCATCC
>Ga0208299_1002787_pt1 | contig 11494 bp, 14 predicted proteins | sample 15_taG_FD_184089 | JGI IMG/M metagenome (GOLD analysis project Ga0208299, IMG submission 184089) | Marine viral communities from the Subarctic Pacific Ocean - 15_ETSP_OMZ_AT15312 metaG (SPAdes) (version 2) | ecosystem: Environmental > Aquatic > Marine > Oceanic | place: Pacific Ocean | collected...
TTGGAGTTTGAAGGCCTTGATCACAGGAACAATATCGCTTTGCTCCATTAGGGATTTCTGTAACGCCATCATTAGCGCTCCAACTGCTTGGTCGGATAATTTTAGTTCTGTCATTTTGTTTCTCCTTGTTCTTCCTTGAAGAACTTATTTGAATTAATATTTTTATCATCGATAAAAGGGTCGTAAATTGGTTTTCTAATAAATCATTTTATGTCTCTTTTTTCTGGTCTGGTAGTTTTCCAATTAAAATGTCCGTTGGGTGTTCAATCAAAACCTTTCCGGGCAATTTATAAAAATCAATCTCTCTCTTGTTGTTTGCTTCGAAGTAAATAAACCACTTATCAAGAGCCTCAAGCTCGGGCGCTAGATCTTCAATTATTTTTAACTCAAGGCCCTCTATGTCTATCTTGATTAGGCAAGATTGGCCTTTATTGTAATTTCTAAAAAAATTGGAGAATCTGACACAAGATACTTTGGCCGAATGGTAATATTTACTTTCATTAAATTGTTTGTACCTCTGATCTTGCCATTGCCACTTTTCCAGTTTTCCGCCTCCGGAGTATCTTGAGTTAAAATGAAAATCTTTTTCACCGATTGATATATCTACTGCTTTCTGGAAAGGGCTGATATTATCATAAAATTCAGATGCTGTTTTTTGTAAGCAGCTAAATACAGTTGGATTAGGCTCAAATGCAAAAACTTTATTTACATTGGTACTTAATGAGATTGAAAATTCACCATAATTCGCCCCTAAATCATAAAAATTACAAATACTTTCTTTTAGACAAATACTTTTTAATAAAGATACCTTTTCAGGCTGTGTTCCTCGCTTGTTTTCGATCCAGCTGGCTCGAATGTCTTCTTCGTTGACATACATCTTGGTGTTGCCATAAATTTTTTCTATTAATTTCACTAATGATTCTCTTTAAATAAGTTATTTCTTTTTAAAATTGCCCTAAAACTTAATCGCAACATGTTTATCGTTGCGGGTGTTCTTCGGTGGAACATTCTAGTATCAACAATGAACATTGTATTGCTTGGGGCTTGACAAACAATCTCTTCTTTAAGTTTTAAATCTTCTGCTATTTTTTTGTAATCGTGAACATGATAGTGCAATCGGCTCCAATCCAAATTATTGACACTTCTTTTATAAACCCACTTCATTTTAGCCACAGTATTTTTGTGGGATCCTCGAAAACAAGCTAAAGGCCCAGATGATTCCTCAATATCAAAAGGATAGAACCAGACTTTAAAATTTGGATAAAATTTATCAACATGAAAGTTATATTGTCTAGCATCTTCTGTATATTCTCCGGGCTTGATGTGTGAAATTTTTCTAAGATATAAGTTTTTTTCCATATAGGAATTGTCTCCTTGGCACAGTTTGAAGATATTTTGCAACCTTTCATCCGATGAGATCTCTAAATTAATTCCTATGTTTTCGCACAAATTCCTTGTCAATAAAATCTTCGGTCTAGACAGAACTGCTCGTTGAATTTCCTTAAGCCTATCCTGATCAAGGAAATTTTTTATTTTTATAAATCCATTATTTAACAAATCATTATGATAATCAGAATTTAACAACAGCACTTTTTTTCTAATTTCTTCCATTTTTTGATCAAAAGACAACCATCTAAATACTTGTAGCCCTAAATTGTTCAAACGAGAATGGGGTATTACATCTTCTAATGTAAATGGATTGATTGAGCTTTTTTCTATTTCTTGTTCCAAATCGGATAACGCGGTTGCTGTTGAATCTTCAAAAATTACCTTATTTTCTGAATTTAACTTGATCATGTTCTATTCTCTGGATTCGATAGGTAATCTTGATAATCAACGCCTAGTTTTTCAGACAAAACTTGAGTGGTTAAGTTGCACGGATGGCCATGGCCTAAATTAAAAAACTGAGTGTTTTTTCCAAGATCATGTAATATGTAATCCCAAAATACTAAATATTGTTCTTTATATAGTAAGGATGTTTCCGTCTCGCTTGAGGAGTCTTCAATTGTTCCGCTGGGGCCTTTGGACGGCTCAAAAGCACTATTTCCGTGCTCAGGCCTCATTGATGAAGGAACAAACCCGTCCATACCAACAAAACCTATTTTTGAGGCGCCTAAAGCAATTGCTATGCATGCCAACCTTGGCACACTACCAATTCTAGAATGATATCTAGTCAATGCCCAAAATACCCTATTTGGGTACTTTTTCTTCATCATTCCCATCTCTTCTGTTTTAGTGTACTTATTTTCAAAACATACTATCGTATTTCCAGTCTCTAAATAATTATGCAATTGTTTATCATAAAGATCGTTTTCATTTCCAAGCGTAACTAAATCAATATCAAACTTCTTAGTTTTTTCATGCTTATAGAAATGATTGCAACTCCAAATAAAATCATAACCTGATGTATCGAAATCAGACTTAAAAGAAGGGCCGGCTCCCATTATTAAAATCTTGGAGCCCTTATATTTTTCCAAGTAATCAAAATTTTGAAATGCCATCTCCTGCGTGAACTTGAATTTTTCTTGAGACAAGTTTTTTACAGCCCCCACAACAAATGGGTCTCCCATTTTTAAAAATTTTAAAAAGTTAGGCTTGTCAGCTTGAAAGCTTACATTCTTAATTGTTGAGCTATTGAATTTATGTAATTCTTTTGTCCACTTCATGTCTACTCCAATTCACTTAAAATAATTTTTAATTTTCTTCCATCTGCTGTCCTGATAAAACTGCTTGGATAAGGCGGCTGCAACATTCTGATTTTGTTTTGTAAATATTCACCACCTTTAGTTAGAATTTCATCAATAGTTATTTCGCTTTCATGAGGCTTGCGTCGACCATAATAGCTGCTTTGACTATCGTCTTGCTTTGTTCTTTCGTATCTCCCTTCTAAGACTTCTATTGTCAATTCCTTCCCTATGTTCACCATTCTGGTAAAAATTTCAGATAAATTACCTTCTAAAGATAGATATTTTTGAGCTACTATGTCGCCAGTGTCAATACCAGAATCCATGAAAAATAAAGTTACAGCACTATCAATTTCTCCTCGTATAATTTGATTCTGGATTGGGCTTCCTCCTCTATATTTTGGCAATGGAGACGGGTGTAGCATTATACAATTAAAATCCTCTATTAATTTGGGGCTTATTATCCAACTCCACCCATAAAACAAGATAAATTCAGGGTCATATTCCCTAATTGCTTTCTCGTTATAGCTTTTTTTAGAATCAAAAAGCAAAATTTCATATCCTTGTGTTTTCAAAAAATTATAAATTTGTATCGCCCATGGGCGGTAGCCGACACAGCATATTTTCATGCACAACTCCTTAGAGTTTCAAATGATTCAGCATAGTTTTTATTAATCTGTATTCCCCTAAATTTTGCTAATACTTCAACGCCCTCAGCCGAACGAGAGTTAGGAAATTTTTTCATTTCTGTTTCATAAAATTTTAAAGATTCAATCTTTTTTTCTAAATGCTCTCTGCTTAGGGAAACAAAATAGTTTGGCTTAAACACATCTGAGTAGCTGCATTCTGTGGATGATAAAACTTCGTAGCAATAGATACTCCTAATTTGAGGAAAAGCTGAGGGTCTTGTGGCGATCTTAGTTGACTCAAAAACCAACTTATGGTCTTTATTGGTGTCCACTTGCGAGTGCGTAAAGACCACTTCAGGATTAAATTCTCTTATTTCAGCCTCTATCATCTTATTTATAGTCAGCATGGGCACAGTATCCAACTTACTACAAGGTAAATCGTGAAACTTAAACGAGCTTACTCCTAAATTTGTTAAAGAACGTTTGCAACTCTCTTTTCTATCTTTTTTGTCTTTATCTATTAGTTGCCTACTTGTTATTGGATCGTCATATCTGCTGCTGCTTCCTTCGGCTAAAATTAACGCCCCAATAGTCCAACCCATATTAGAATATTTATAAATTGTGCCAGCACATCCTAGTTCAATGTCATCCGGATGGGCTCCAATAAAAAGGACTCTATTCATATTCACTCTCCAGTAATGAAAGGATGTGTGAATCATAATACTTTCCTTTATAATAATAATGCTGTCTAAGGGAGGCATCAATCTTAAAGCCTTTTTTTGTAAAAAAATCTATTTTCTTACAATCTATCTCATAAACCTCTGCCCATACTTTATTTAAATTTAAGATACCAAAAGCATAATCTAAAATCGTATCCAATGCAGGAGGACAATAATTCTCATCAATCCACATCGCATCTTTTCCCGCGTAAATATGAACATCAGCGTGGCGATTTACCCAATCTATATGCGTTAAACCGCATACTCCAACGTCTTCTGAATTCTTATTATCTTTTATCAAGAACATTTCAAACCTGTTATCATGGACCATCGAAGAGTACCATTGCTCTTTTTGTGATTTTGTAAAAATTCTATATTCTCTTAAATATTTTTGTATTTCTTGATTGTTTCGCCATTCTCTAATTGTTTCAATGTCCGTACTTTCAATAGGTGACAAACTTATCGAGTTATCATCGGAAACTATCATATCTCAATGTCTCCAATTTTAATATAGTCGCCGGTTGAAATGTCTCTTTTGACAGGTTTTTGTATAATTTTCTTATATTCACTTATATAAAAAGCATCAACAGGACAAGGCCTGAGAAATTCAAAGTCATCAAATGAAATTAAATCTCCTTTTTTTACATTCCTAGTTAGCCTCAAGGCTCTTCGCTGAAGTATGACAGTTTCTTTTTCATTGTCTTCCACTTTTTTAAAGAAAGACCCCATTGATCTTTCCAAAATTCTAGTAGAATCAACCATTTTCCTCCAAGATTCGGGGTTCATTGAAAATGGATGGTCTGGGCCTTCTCTATCATTATCGTCGGTAAAGTGCTTTTCAACCATAGTGGCGCCCAATGATACTGCACCCAATACTGTTATATCGCCCGGCGTATGGTCGCTTAACCCCAGTTCTATATCTGGAAACATAGTCCTATACACCTTTAAGACATTTAGATTGATATATTTAAAGTTTTCCACGTCTACAGTGTAATTGGTATTACATTGCATTAAACATATTTTAACCCCATAGGTTTTCAATATATTAACAGCATCTACAACTTCATTAATATTGCTAGCCCCTGATGCTATGATGACTGGCTTGCGCTTGGAACCAACTTTGTGTAACATTTTATGCCAAGTTATATCACCAGAACCAATCTTATAGCAACTAACAAATTTATCTAGATAATCGACATAATCTAAATCATATGGAGTTGTAAAAAAATCAATTCCAATCTCATCACAATATTTTTTTAATTCAGGAGTCCAATTTAATGGTACTGACGCGTCATCATATACCTCATATACTGATTTATTCCAATTGGATTGGTGTGACTGTTGAGAGCCCAAATCCTTAAATCCTTTGTCGCTTACAATTGTCTGAGCTTTAAAATGTTGAAATTTAGCTGCATCTGCTCCCGATTCTTTAGCCAATAAACATAACTGTTTAGCCCTCTCTAAATCTCCGTCATGGTTAGCAGCTATATCTGCTATAAAATATGTCTTATTCATAATCTTCCTTTAGTATCTTTAATCCTGCACTTAGCGATATCGCACTATTACATTTAATTACTAAATCTTTAGATACCGATGTTGTTTTTTTTATTAAATTAGTATCCAAATTTAGATAATTAGCCAACAAACATATAAAATCATATTTTGATATTGAGTAATTTCCAGCCACATCTATGACGCCATTTGCAAATGGATCTGATAATATATTTTTTATTTCATTAGATAGCTGTTCAACGTGTATTGCATTAAACATTACATTCGCATAACACGGTATCTTTTTATTGTTTCTCAGCTGAGTGATTGCCCAATCCGCTAAACCTCCCTTGCCATATATGTTAGTTCTTAAAACTATATTTGCATTATTATTTAACATAGTTCTCTTCTCACCTTCATGTTTTGTTAAATAATAAACTCTAGTATCATCAACAGGGTTAGTTGATATATAAACAAGCTTACTACAATATTTAGATAAATGATCTATTATTTCTGAATGTAATATTCTTGACTGAGCTGGATTTTCATCGCAATAATCTAGGTCTGTGAATGCCGCACAATGAATTATTACATCGTAATATTTATCTGCAAACCATTCATTAGTTTTTTGAATATTAGTTAAATCTAAATCTTTTTTTCCATTCAATGTGTCAGCTAAAGGAAATGTGCTAGATAAAGAGGAGCCCAACATTCCTGTTGCTCCTGTTATCAAAATCCTATTGCGAATCACTTTCTTTGCTCCCTCTGCTTATCAACTCGACCAAGGCGTCTCTATCGCTAGAAACATGCAAAGAGGAGTTGAAATATGTTCCTGTGTATTTTTCCCAAACATCATTATGTGCTCTATTTGTATATTGAGGTCGAACACAAAGAAGATTAACGCCATCAACTTTATAAGTAAAAGGCAACTCCGTTAATGCCAGCATATCTTCATGCAATTTCTCGCCGGGCCTTAAGCCAACCTGTTCAAATGTTATTTTATTTTTATGAACTTTTTCAACAGCATCCAAGATAGTACGCATATCATAAGATGGTATTTGAGGTATAAATACTTCACCACCCTCAGAGAACTTGGCGGCGCCTAGGACCGTATCCACTGCGTCGTTAATTGTAAACAAAAACCTTGTCATTTCCATAGAAGTAACTTTGATTTTTTTACCGGATTCTAAGAGGGACAGCCACAGCGGTATAAAAGAACCTCTGCTGCACAAAACATTTCCATACCTAACAGAAGAGAATACAGTGTGTTCTGAGTAGAAATCGTAGTTTGTAAAAATTCTTTCCGCTATAAATTTAGATGAACCATAAACGTTTACTGGCTGGCATGCTTTATCTGTTGAAATCAAAATACACTTGTCAACCTTATTGTTAAAAGCCGCTTTAGCAACGTTTTCAGAGCCCTGTATGTTTGTTTTTACACATTCATCCGGATTGAACTCCATGTCATCAATTCTTTTTAGTGCCGCTGTGTGTATTATAACGTCTGGCTTGCTCCTTCTGATCGATACATTTAGCTTATCGTAATCTCTAATATCTCCTATTATTCTGACAATCTCATTGTCATGTCCAAATAGTAGTGCTTGTTTTCCTTCATCTCTACTAAAAATAATTACGGATCCGCCACTTGACTTAATCCTGTTGACTAAGGCTTTTCCCAAAGTTCCAGTTCCACCAGTTATAAAAAATTTCTTACCAGTTATAAAGTTATCAATCATTTTTTTGCCATAGTTGTATATAATTTTTCATATAATTCAAATTCCCACTCATAATCAACATCAAATGCTTCTTCTTCAGGCATTGGAACTAATTCAATTTCTCCATTATTAAAGTCTCCCATCCAAATTCCATCGCCGATTTTACTCATTCGGCCGGCATATAGACAATGTGCGGCCTCCTTGGTGACCTCTACTGCCTTAGTGTTCATACACGGCTCACCTTCTGGCCATGGAACAATCAATTCTCCGGCTTTGTTCCAAAAATAATTTTTTTTCTCAATTACAGCGAACATTCCGTCTGAATCGGACGAAAGATAAGAACTTACAAATTGATCAATAGTTTCAATTGTTAGCATCGGGGCACATGCATTTATAAAGACCACATATTTATAAGGGAGCTTATTCCACCATTCATACATTTCAGTTATATGTGTGCCCTCTCCTCCGTCCCAAATTGAAGATTCATGACTTCTATGAAAAATGTTTATTCCATTTTCGTTACCTATTTTCACCAACTCTGGTTCGTGAACTGATAGGAAAATATTTTCAATTGGTATTACTTTTGACTTCCTAAGCTTATTTAGGATAATCCCGGTAAGAGTATCCCCAGCAAATGGACGTATCATTTTATTAGGACACCTTTGAGAAGATAACCTAGCCTGAATTATTACACAAATTTCGTTAATTCTTTTCATTTGTCTTCCTTTGTAAAAAATGTATTTGAATTTATTGCCTTGTCACATATTAATAAATCATAGTGGGGTTTTCCTAAGTGCAGTTCATGGTGCTTGGCTCCCCAAATTTTAAGTTGCTTTTCAGTAAGTTGGCGCCAGTCTATTCCCGTCGTGGTTCCGCGAGCCGTCCAATAAACAACAGTGTGCCCAGTGTCGAACAAGCTATTAATCTTTTCGATATTCTCTTGAATCGGTATAGCATTGGGGTATGCCCTCTCTGTTTCATATCTACAAATTGTTTCGTCTATATCAACATAGTATATCATCAGTCCCCCTTTTGGATTCTATAACTGTCAGAATCGAAGTGCTGTGTTGAAAATTCAAATAACTCTGTGTCTTCCAATGCAATCATTTGGTGTCGCAATCCGCGGTAGACATGAAAATTATCACCTTTGCCTAATATAGCTTCTTTAGCATTTTTGATATCGTCTTCGTCAGAGAACTTAACTAATATCTTGCCAGACTGGACATAGAACACCTCATCTTTAATTTTGTGATAGTGCCAAGAGCACTTCTTACCTTTAACGAAATAAAGCAACTTGCCACAATATTGTTCGCAGTTAACAATCCATTTCTCAAAGCCCCACCCTTTGGGTACAAAATTCATTAGCGATTCGATTGACTTGCTAAAATCACCAGACACTTTTTCTCCATTTAATATCAAATATCGTTTACTTTTCTTAACTTTTTAATAATTGGTAATTCGGAATCGTAAACAACTTTTTTACCATTTCCGACCATAATCTCCATATTTCTAATTCCAGAAACTATTCCGGCAATATTTTCAATCGACGCAGGCTGATCTGAGCCGTACATTGTGCGGTTAGCCGTTACATGAAATTCAATACATTCCGCTTTAAGGGCCGCGGCGCCAATGCATGCGGCTTGGCCATTGTAGTGGTTAGAGAATCCAATCTTTAAATTTGGATATTTCTCTTTCAGCGTATTAATATGAGAAAGATTAATTTCATCAGGCTTTGTAGGATAAGTGCTTGTGCATGCTAAGACATATTCTACGTTATCTAATATTGAGATTGCCGCGGAAATCTGCTCTTGAGTACACATCCCAATCGACAAAATTACTGGCTTTTTTGTTCTATTTAATTTTTCTAAAAATTTCCTATCAGTAGCCATGGCAGAGGCGATCTTGTGGTACTTCACATTACAGTTCTCTTCGATAACATCAATACTGTTTAGGTCCCAACATGAAACAATAAAATCTAATCCCAAATTACTGGTATATTCTTCCAAATCTTTATACTGTTCTGCACTAAATTCGAGGCCCAGTTTTTGCTCCCTGTTCGTAGTGCCCCATGGACTTTCTCGATGTTTATCAAGCTCTTCTTTTGTGTAAACCAGATCAATGGTTCTTTTTTGAAATTTTACTGCATTGCAGCCGGCTTTGGCTGATTCACTGATTAAGTTTTTGGCCAGCTCAATATCTCCATTATGGTTAATTCCTATCTCTGCTATAACATATGTACTCATTTCATCCCTCTTTAAGGAGAGGTATTCCTCTCTCTTTAATAATATAACACGAAAGCAACACATGTGCAACCATTATTTTTCATAAAGAACTAAATTTCTCTTAATGCCAGAAAAAACTGAACTTTTATCGGTAAGGATTTCTACTCCTATGCCTTTCTCGGAGAGATACTTAAAAACCTGTTCTTCGCCTCTCTTCCCTATTTCTTGTTCACATTCGTCCAAATCTGACTTAAGATTCTTTAAATTAAAATCTTCCGATACATAATTTAATGTTGGCCGATACTCTGGCTCTAAGTCATAAAAATGCTTTATATTGCCATTCTCATTCATGTTTGCTCCGTCCCAACCAAGAAAACTTACCTTGCTGACTCCACAGTGTACAAGAATGGGTACTATCATATCATTCATTATTCCGGGCCCGAGAATCCTGTCGCGATGGCTATTTTCTAGGGAATTCTCCTCCCACCTATTGGCCATGACAACAGATTTTGAATGTCTGGCAGTCACATCAGAGCCCCATAAAATGTCGGGCTCATTCTCAAAACTTTCTGAGAATGTATTTTTTTCTATCAGATTTGGATTTACCCAGTTTTTATGACCTAGTGGCATTTCCTGCCTAGCAAAGACCAAGTAATCCCTCTCTTCAGGAAAATGAAAAGTCGCATAATAATTTGTTATACAAACATCTGTTATGTCCTTAAATTTGATCGCTGCGGTTTTTACTGAAAAAACCGGCTTTCCCTCGCAAAAATCAACTAGTTTTTCCATAGGAAATTCTGACGTACTGGGGCCTGCATTAAAGAGCACACATTCTAATCCTTTGTAAATATCTTTAAAAATAGATGTTTTTACTCGCAAGGAACTTCCGGAAGATATATCTTTATAAAAGTCTTTTCTGTCGGCTGCGGGAATATCATCCCACATACTTCTCGGATTTTCAAAATGATCCAACACGTTATGCGGCATTGCACTACTGATTTTCTCCATTTTATCTATCAAATCGTTTCCAGATAATTCAAACCACTCCTCAGAGGCGGCGCCGACTAATCGCTTAGGAAATATAACTTTAAGATTTAGCATTTTTGCTTCTACTAAAATTCGTGCGCATGTCTCTAAGTGACCCGTAAAAAAAATAAGCTTTTTAAACTTTGACATTTTAAGCATGAATTTCTTAAAATCATTATCTTTTATTAACTCATATTCCAAACCATTGTCTTCACAATACTTGATACACCGGCCCCTTCTTTTGATAGGATTATCAGAGTCCATTATCGCATTACTCTTTGTCTTTTCTGAATCGCATAATGTTCTTAAGTATCTTAATTCTTCTTTTCTCCATACAGAGGAACCAAGATTACATACATTTGTCAATCCTGTATTCTTTACAAAAACATCTCTTGCTAATTTCGTCAAAAAATACACAACTCGCGCATTTTCATAGAACTCTATATTGGCCAAGTGAGAGTCTGGTGCTACAAAATTAACATACTTAATAGGGTTCCTATTTGCTATATATTTATGATCTTGTTCATAAATTGCATATTGCAGATTTTCAATAGCATATTTTTTGCAATGCTCATTAACAAGAACAAAGTTAGAAAAAATAAACTTTTTATCTTTATTTTTTGAGAGAAAGTCAATCGTTAAAGACTCGGATTTGACCTTTTGTATGTTGATACCATTCTCTTTGAATCTGTCAATTAAAGATTCTGCATTTAATTCCGCTCCTCCTTTTACTTCAGAAAAGAAGAAATCCATAACCATTATCATATTACATTTCATCCACAGAGTCCAATTGTTTCATCCATTCAAGATATTGTAGGTCTTTTTCTGTGATAATTTTTTCAGTAAAACTATTCATAATTTTCTGTTCTTCGAAGTTTTTAAGAACCCACTTCTGCAAAGTCAATGCTTTCTTTTTCCACTTAGAATGTTGTTTCCGCATCTGACGAAGCCTCATCTTATAAGACCCCTCTTCTGGATAACACCATTGGGCGTCTTGTTCAATAACGC
>Ga0208299_1002788_pt1 | contig 11493 bp, 10 predicted proteins | sample 15_taG_FD_184089 | JGI IMG/M metagenome (GOLD analysis project Ga0208299, IMG submission 184089) | Marine viral communities from the Subarctic Pacific Ocean - 15_ETSP_OMZ_AT15312 metaG (SPAdes) (version 2) | ecosystem: Environmental > Aquatic > Marine > Oceanic | place: Pacific Ocean | collected...
CTTCATCCAGTTCAACGGATTCTTTGCTTTCTGGTTTGATAAAAGAAGAGGCGATTTCCATCTTTCGTGATTCCAGTTCATCAGATATTCTATCTACAACCATATCATTAAGGTGACTAGTGAATTTTGCGCCATCCTTATTTATTACATGTTTTAATAAATTCTTAACATCGGACATTTGTGTTCTCCCTTAAAACTGGTCGTCTTCATCTTCATTTCCAATAATACCAGAAGATTTTTCTTGTTTGATTTGTGAGTCTATATTCTTCATTTCTTCTTCTGTTTGGCGAAGTATATTCTTTCTTATATATTCTACCGAGTAATACTTACCTATGTATTCATCCATTGTTTGCAACGCTTCTAATCTATCTCTCAATACCTCGGTTTCTTTCAATTCTGTAAAATATGAATCCTTTGTCCAATCAAAATTGATATCTTGAAATATTCTATTCCAGTCATCCTTCGTCATTATACCCTTTACTATTAATTGAACTCTTAATGCGTTCATAAATAGTTCTGCGAATTTGTTTCTAAGTCTTCCTATAAACTTGAAGAATTTCAATTCATCTCTGGTAATTTCAGCAGAACGACCCATATTAAAACCATTTTCTGATTCTAATCTACTAACAGGAATGCTCAAGGAACGATATAGTTTCTTCTTGAAGTATTCTACATCTTCCATTTCTCCAAGATTTTGTCCACCATCAAGGGTAGAAATCTCTGTTCCTCGCCCACCTTCTCTTCGTGGCATCCAGAAATCTTCCATCATTGACATATGGCGTTTATCATCACGAATCTCACCAGTTGCATTATCGTATACTAACTTATTTCTGTAACGATTCATAATATCACGAAGATATTGTTCTGCTTTGTTCTTTGGAAGATTACCAACATCAACATAGAAAATTCTTCGTTCTGGCGCTCTAGAGATACGGTATATTACTACTGCATCTTCAATCATTCGTAATTGATTTAGAGGTTTAATTGCTTTGTGTAAATGACCTAGTATTCTTTTTCTTCCTGCATCATATAGTCCACTATGGGTATAACTAACAGAATCTAAAGATACTTTAATCCCTTCTACAGAGTGTGTGAGTGTATTTACTCCAGAATAACTTGCTACATTCTCGTTATACACATAAAATTCTTCTATGCTGTCTATGACTTCAGAATTAGAACCTGTCTGTGGATTTGGTTTTTTATTCACCTTTCTTACTTTTCTAATATTGAGTGCATCTATTGGTCGCATTTCGACTATACCCTTTTTAGAGTTTTCATCTAAAATAATATGGTAATATAATCTACCATCAATGTACCATCTTCGGAACATTTGATATCCCTTATTTTTAAAATTAATAAGGCGAAGAACTTCATCAAACTCTGTTTGCATTTTAGATTTGATGGAATCTGGTAAATCCACTTCATCTAAAATAATACTTACTGATTGTTTTTTGTCATCATAGATGATAGAATCGTTTGAAATGTCTTCGATTGCTTGTTCAATTTCTGCGTGGGATGACATATCCCTGTATTTTTGGATTAGGTCAATTTCACTTTTGAGTGTTCCCTCAAAATCAACATAAGAACCAAAATAACCCCCACCTGCTAATGTAATAGCACCATCATCGTAGTCGGGGGGAGCGAAAGATTTAGTTTTCTTTCTTTCTTCTTCACCCGAAAGTAATGATGGTGCCGCTTTACCTTTTCTACTAATGGAAAATCCAAAAATATCAATTGCCATAATATAAAATCCTTATTGTTTTAAGTAAGTGCGTCTTATAAGTTGCTTAGAATACCAGAAATTGCCTTTGCTATAACATTTCCCCCACCCACACCGAATGCGGTGTTTGAAGTCCAATATGAATATTGCATTGTTATTGTAAACTCTGCTAGTGAATCTGTTGTTTCGTGATTTAAATCAACCGCAGCGATTTCACTTGGCCAGCAACCTATAAAGTTATATCCCTTTATTCTATCACCATTTCTGTCAAGTGAATATACTTGCCAATCTTGATAAATTTCTCCACCTATTGGTGTGTGATTTTCGGATACATTTGTTTCGTGTGAATTCATTCTTGAACTCCACTCTTCAAACTTATCTCGTAGTTGATACTCTCCGTCTGCAAGAACTGTGATTGTCCATTCTGCGAATGTTCTGTCGCCTGGAACTTTAACTTTTCTTCCACGCCAAGGAACTTCAATTATACCAATTGTTGAGGCAGGAAGTTGCGCGGCTTTGACTAAAAATGGTACTTTTTCATCATTGCCAAATCCTGGAAAACTCCCATTCACTTCAAAAAGGTGTGGTCTAATGCCACCCTTTAGAAATTGTCCAGCGAAATTTGAAATATTATTACTTGCCATTTGTTTTTAACTCCTTTGGTAGATATGTTGTTTTCTACTTCTATTTATACTTAATTTGTTAAATTTATCCACCAACTTCACTAAAATCTACACCTGTTTTTGTTGCAATGAAATTCAACTGAATATAGTTGATTGACCTTGCTGGCTTAATGTAAATATCTCCAACAAATTCGTTTCTATCTATTACTTCACCAGTGTTGTTTGATTCATCACAAACTACCTTGAAGTCGTAAATACCTCTTCGTGACATAATTGTACGAAGGAAGGGTATTACCATATTTCTAAATTGTGCCCTTGTAAACTCATCGTTGAATTCAAAGAGTAGATATTTTGAAGCAGTTGCAATTGCTTTTTCAAGAACAATAAAGAGTCGTCTTACATTGATTCTATCGAATGCACTTGGTTTTGATTGCAATGTCTTATCACCGAACAATACTGTTCCTTCGCCTGGGAAGGAAACTACAGGATTGATTTGGTCTTTGTAAAGATTATCGCGATGTGCTTGTCGTGGTTCGAATGCTAACTTAACAACTCCACGAATTTGACCTCTATTGAATCCTGCGGGTGAGAACCACGCTTCTTGTTCAACTTCTGTTCTTGCACAGAGTCCTGCAATATCACCGTTTAGTGGTACATATCTCATAACATCGTTATAACGGTCAAACATTACCTTGAATCCACTATCGAGTACTGCATATGAACTGCTCTTATTAAGAGTAACATTTCTGAAATTTCTTACGGCTGCTTGGGCATCTCCTGCTGTTTTGTTTTGAACCAATCCAGCGGGGTCAGAGGAACTATTGATAGGAGAAAGGAAGGCAATGCAATCTTTTCGTCTGTCACAGATGTCAATCATTCTTCCCTGAACTGTAGAATCCGAAGCACCTGCCATTAGCAGTGATACATCAACTGTTTCAGCATCTTCGAATAATTCTAATCCAGTAATTAGATTCGCATTGGTCATTGTACCGGCTGCATAATCATCGGCACTTACTCCACCAGAGAGTCCAATATGTCTTATATTCTGTCCAATTGGATTATCATAATCAGTTGTGAGTCCAGTCGCTGCGTGAGTGACGGCTGCAAAGGTGGATGTCAAATCCCCTGTTGCAACACCTGGGAGTGTTCCTATATTAGCCCAAATATATTTGGAGCGGTCATTAATGACATCCTTATAATAGTTTGCAGAACCATCAAAACTTCTTGCGTCTGTTGCTTTTGACACACCCTCAAATTTTTCGATTACTTCACCCACAGTTCCTGTCCATTTGCCCAAACCATCAACAATTGCGATATTCATTTCATCGTTTGTTCCACCCGCGGCTTCGCATTGTGAAGAAGTTGAAGGAATGCTTTGGAATTGGTTTGCGTATCGATGCTCTAGATAACAAGTTGCACCTGCGGCTTTTGCGGAAATCATTGCGGGTTCGTATGTTATATTGGTGGTTGCAGCGGCAAGAGTAATACCCATTCTACCTTGTTTTACTGTATATACTTCTCCGTTTGCAAATACAATTCTATCTCCTTTTCTTATATCGATAGCGGTTCCGTTTGTACCAGTAAATCCAAGAGTTATTCCTGTATCTCCAACGGATGCGGCTCCAGATATTCCAAAATGGGCAGAGGGCACTCCAACTGCTACACCATCCACTGTACCGTATCGTCCTGCATCATCCATCACTACTACTTCAAGACCATTCCCCATTTCTCCAGGATATTTTGCAACCCATTCAGCAGCGGCCAACGACCAGCCAGCAGATGCTCCGTCAAATTGTGTTCTGTTGTTAATACGACCCGAAGAACTTGTGTTATTTGCATTCGTAGAAGTTGTACCAACAACACGAACTACCTGAAGATTATTTCCATAACTCAAGAAGTTTGCGGCTGTGAACCACCAATTATATGTTGCATCAGTTGGGTCACCGAATACTGAGCGGAGGTTGTTTTCGCTATCAACGAGTGTTCGTTCATTTACTGGTCCCCATCGAAAACCACCCACTATTCCTGCATTTGTTGTTGCAACTGCGGGAACAATTGTTGTCAAATCTCTTTCTGTGACATTTACTCCTGGACTAACTTGAAATCCCATTGTATTTCTCCTTTGTAATTTCTTTCATAAATAATGCATTCTGCCATTATATTATTATTTTATACTGTTGTATTCAAGAGTATTTATACTTTTTCGTATTTTACCAATCTGCTTTTGTCCATACAGTTCCTTCGGAATCAATTTCAAAATCTTGCTCACTTCCATCATCAATGAATCCAAATGGCGTCATTTCTTCTTCCATTTGTTTAATTTTGTCCCCATATAAATCTTCTCGTATATTCATATCCATCATTTCTGTAAAATATGGTTGTGTTGTCATCCATGCAAACATTACCAATCCCATTACCAAATCGTCATTGTGTCCATCGTCTGCTTCAAATGATTGTCTTTTAGCAACAAATGATGTCAATTCGTTGATTGTGTTGAAATCTTCTATAACTAGTTTGTCTTCTTCAATCAACCCCTTGAGTGTGGCACATCCTATTCTTTTGGTTACGGTTGTTGTTCTTATTCCCAACTGGCTTCCACCCTTACCAAACCCCCCATCAAGAACCTGTCCCTTTCTTCCTTTCACAGAAGACTGAAGAATATTATCATATTCCAAATCACTATGAAGAATATCTGCAACCTGTCCACCAATATCATTAATTTCTACTAAAACATATGCATTGTTATATTGTTTCCCAACCGCATTAACTGCATTTGGATACATCATCGGTGCAATTGTATTATTTCTATAAGTGGCAACTAATTTATATGGAGTAGTGGTCATATCAATAACTACAAATGCACTATAGTCCTTTCCCTGTCCTCTTGCTGTATCCACACATATACAGTATGTGTTGTCTTTCTTTGGTTCTTCATAGACACATAATCCCTCATCATTTTTTATCGTTGGAGTTTTATATGCCAAACATTTTAATTTATGTGAGGATATTAGTGTAGCACTAGAACCAATAAAGTCACATTCAAATTCAGTAAGAAATTGCTCTTCGGATGTATTTGCAATTGTTTGCTTTTTCCATTTCTCATCTCTGCCTGGTACTTGACTCCAATGAACTTCGATTGGTATATATTCATTTCGTCCTTCCTGTGCATCTACCCAGAAACGATAAAACATATTCAATCCCTTTGGTGTAGAAACCATAAGAACCTTTGTTGTTTGACCAGACGAGATAGTTGGATAAACTGAACTAAAGAATTCTTCAGCAATTCCGTGTGGCACATATGCAAATTCATCTAAGAATATCATATTGAACGAACCACCACGAACTGCACTTGATGAAGTTGCCGATGCGAGAATCTTTGAACCATTTTCTAATTCTATAGAACCTTTGTTCCATTCCACGATGCCTTGTTGCATCCATTTTGGAAGATATTCGTATGCAAGTTGTAATCTATGAAGTAATTCCCTTGCTGTTGCAAGTTTGTTTGCAAGAATAGCAACATTTACATCCTGATTGAATAGAACATAGTGCAGAAGGTAAGAAATCATAGTAGTAGATTTACCTGTCTGTCTTGGTAGTTTGGCAATCACAAAACGATTATTGTGAACCTTTTCCACAATGTCCTCTTGAAAGTCCCACATATCAAAAGGAACAAGTCCTTCATCAAGAGAAACAATTTTGATGTATGTTTTGATAAAGTGAACTGGGTCTTTGGAACACTTTAGATATTCCTTTACCTGTTCTTGTGTGAACGGAACAGAAACTCCAGCAGCCTTTAAGTTTTGATTTCCAAGATACTTGTCAGTTACCATTTTCTTCTACTTCTACATCAATAATATCATCACTCTCTATTCTTCTTGAAGCACTCCTTGATTGGTTCACAAGTTCTTGTAGTTCTTTTGTTGAACCAACATAAATTGCATTATTGGTTGTGTTGTTGTGATTATTAACAACATCTTCTTTTTTAATATCTTTCATCTTCTTATGAAGGTCAAGCAAATCTTTATTTGCTTCTGCAACAGTTTTAATCATCTGTGCTGCCACTTCATATGCTCTGGGAGAATCCCCTTCTTGTGCAACTTCTAAAATTCCATCTATTGCTTCATTTCCTTTTGAAATGATAGAATATAAATTACCACGAACAGACCTATAATCTTTATCTGCGTCCTCTAACGGTTTTGCTAATGGTTTATCTTCTGTTTTCTTTACTTCTATTTCTTTTGTTTCTTCTTGAAGTTCTATATCTAATTCATTAGCAATTTTTTCATTCACTGTTTTCTTTTTACTCATATTATATTGTTGCTCCTAATATATCAATGTATGGCGCACCACACGCACCACCCGCATCTCCACTACCAAAAATGTAAACATTTGCATCTGCTGAGTATCCAGTAACCATATCAGATGATGCACCAGAAGGACCAGTTATACCTACATCAACTCTGGATAATGCACCTGTACCACCTGCCATTGTTCCTCCTGTCGCAGTAAAGATATAATCTATACCACCAGAACCACCATAATTGAAAAATACTGCTTTTGTTTTGAGTATAGTTCCAGAAGTTCTTCCTTCTCCATAAACATTTGTCTTTGCTGTAAAGTTTAAAGTCCATGTTATATTTCTTCTCGAATCAAAATCTCCCTCATAATCCTCTTCTGAATTTACTCCAGTAAGAATAATGGGAATATCTTGTTTTTGATTTAATTCGTTTACATTAATCGTTATATTAAATTCTGGAGTAAAATATGGAAGCACTTGCTCTACAAATTGTAATCCGTCATCTGTATTTCTTACCATACAATATACAGAAAAATCTACATTGTATGGAACTTCTGCATAATTATATTTTCTATGCCAGTTATCACCCGAAACACCCATAACTTTTCTTTGCATCGTGTTTCTTTTTCTACCCGAATCGTAATTGATTCCAGTAATTTCAAAACCCATTCTTGGTAGTGTCATTTCAACCTTTGTTCCATCAGAAAGTGAACTGGGTTGATTTATTCTTGCAAGAAATTTTTCTTTTGGTCCATATGATATTGGTAGACGAATATATTCTTTTATTGTTCCATCACTATTATATCTTGCAATACGAACATCATTGAATAACGAACCAAACGCTATTACTAATTTTCGTAAAGAATTATGATAAAAATGATTTCCAAACATTATGAATAATTACCTTCCGAGAATGGGTCTATATCGGTAAAGTCAAAGATACCATCTTTATCTATTTCAAATTCAATTGCTTCATTATCACCCGCCGCATCTGCTGTTGCTTCTTGTGGTACAATTATATTTGTAGTAGTGGTATCCGATAATGAATATTCGGCTTCACTTGTTTCACCCTTTATGGTTGCAATTCCTCCAGTATTTAATGTTCCTTTTACACTTGTAATATGCAATAATTTATTAGTTGAGTCCCAATCAACAACCTTTGCAGTAGTAGTAGCGTCTGCAAATGTACCACTGAATACATCTGCAACTTGATATACATTTTCACCCTCATGAAAATCGATTTTGTCTAATGCACTTATCCTTGGACCAAGTGTGAGTTTGACCGAGAATTCTTTTCTATTATCTTCCAGTGAATCGATATCACTAAAACCAGTATCGATTTCTTCTTGACTGTATGTAAAGAGTTCACAAGATAATTTATATGTGTAGAGTTTTCCTAATTGATAAAATGGATTTTCGTGTTCAACAAACTTAATCTCAAAAATACCTCTTGAGAGTGGAAAATAAATCAAATCCCCTTCTCTTGGTTTTGTTGTTGTCGAAGACATCACCGATTCAAATCTTTTCTTTGAAACTACTAATGATACTGTATCTTTTATTTCTAATCCAAATTTAGAATAGAAATCACCTTCTCCTCCAAAACCATCCACACTTTCCAAATACATTTCTATATAATTACCTGCTGTAAATTTAGATAATGTATCTTCTCCAAAGATAGTATCTTCATTCACCAGTGTTCTGGGAATGTATACCATATCTAAACCATGAATCTTTATAGATTCAATTGTTAAATCTTCTACGACATTTCTCTCTGAATTTTGTCTGGTAAAATAAGAATTAGTTGCCATTTATCTATCCTGTCATGAAGTGTGGTGGAAGTTCGTATCTTAATTGAACTTCTTCTTCTATCTTTTCAATTTCTGCTTGTGCTTGTTCAAATATTTGTGTACCATTAAAAGAAACTCCACCTGGAAGTTGGATGTTCTCAAACTTTGACAGGTTTGCTCCCCATTGTCTTTTTATTTGTGCTGTAATATATTGTTTTAGTAAACGGTCTTTATAAATTTCCGTATATGTTTCTGGGTCTAATACCGTATATGCTTCTACCATTAGATAATCACCGGCATTAATATCTTCTGACCAATCCATATCTACATAAAGTTTATTTGTAACTCTACTAAATCTGATTTGTTTTTCTGGGTCTAGATGTTGCTGAATCAGAGAAAGATGACTTTTAATCTGGCTATAATATGCAAGATTGCTCAAACCACTTCTTAAACCATAAAAATCATTCAATGCCATTTGATATCTAACATCAAACATATTAACCGAACCACCTTCTGAAAATTGGAATAATCTGGTTACACTAATAACAGAGGAATCAACAGAATCCATATCGATATATCCATTTGTAATATCATCGGATGTTACTTCGTGTTTATAAAACATCTTTTCCACACCATCAAAGTGATATTCCGCAAAAAATTGTAATGCATCGTCTACTCTGTCTTCTACTTGAGAATCATCCACATTAATTTCTATAACTGGATACCCCAATCTCCGCATTGAGTAATCTTTTAATTGTTGTCTTGTAGCAGGCTGTGCCATATATTTCTCCTAATTACTATTCCTATTATATTTAGGAGATATTTGTTTCCTAGAATAACTATTTCTTGGCATTTTTTATTCTATTCACATACTCTCTTCGTTCTTCTTCCTTGATTCTTTCGTGTTGCTCCAGATATAACAACTCCGATAATCTACTAATATACCTATCTCCCTCTTGCCAAGGGATATTTTCCTGTCTTTGTAAATAGTTTGTGGTGAGTATGTCTGACTTTTCTTGTATATATTTTCTAGAAATCACATTTTTTGGAAGAATATAATCTGGTTCTAACTTTTTAAATAAATCAATAGAAAATCTGTACTCATCATTAATTACTATTACACCATCTGGTGTGTGCATAAAAGAACCCATAAAATAAACTCCATATTAATTATTTACCACCAGCACTTTCTTTGGCTATTCCATCACCTGGGTCATAATTTAATTCAGGTGGAACACCGCTACCACTTTCAAATCCCGAAACTTTATCAGAATCAATTCCACTTGCAGTTAGGTGAATTTCGGAAATCTGTGTATATGATTGACCATCAGCAGTACCTGCTGAATCTACTTCACATTCTGCGAGAAGAACATTTTCTGTTAGATTATTTCTGAATGCCCAAACATCTTGATATAGTGCATAAATATGACCACCAGAAAATCCTACACAATTTCCCAAACAATCTTGAAGGATATAGTTTCCTCCAGTACCAGCAGTTCCACCTAATGTTTCTAGATAAGAAACATGTTCGGAAAGTCTTTGAATCGTAATGTCATTTGGATATAAACAAAATCCATGTGGGGCACCGATGAAACCAGTTGCTCCGTGACCAACACTACCGTGTGGTCCGTAAAGATTTGGGAAATCTCCACTATCTCCGCTACTTCCACTTAAACCAACCAATCCCATATATTCTGTGCGGGTTTGTCTAAACTGTGCCCTCTTTGTTGATAACTTTTGTGTATCAGACATAAGAGTACCACCTGTACAGGATACTTGATAATGGGCATTTCCATTATATCCTTCGACATATCCATTCGCATAATCAAATCCACCAGTAGCATTTCCAGTCAAAATAATATCTCTGACACCTAATACTTTATTTATACTATCCCATCTTGTCACATTTGCTTGTACTCTTTCATAACTATCGACAGAGAATAATGCACAACCACTTGGTCCATTAAATCTCATCAGTGCAAGTGTGGATTGGTTATCCATAGTTGCTTGAATTCCAGCAGTAGCATAACTTCCTGTACCAGTAGAGAATCCTCTACAAACCGTACCACCCGATGGTCCCATTTGAAAATGGAAGTCATCAATCCATCCATCAAATGCATATGCACCACTTTGACCTGCACCAATTGAAAGTGGTTGGTCGGTACGAAGCAATTCATTTATCACTCCTGAACTAATTCCAGTTTCACTTCTGGTATTATCATAATAAGGAATAACTTCAGAACCATTACTACCATACCATCTACTCTTATAAATGATTGCAACATGATGCCATTTGTTTATCACTGGAACTCCAGCAGTAACAGTCATAGAATGTGCCCAAGCAGTCGAAGTATCACCCATATTATTAAAATCGAATTTTAATGAAGTGCTACCATTGTCATAATATAGTTTCCAAGAATTTCCTGTTCCACCTGCGGCACTACTTCCGTGCATTGCTAAAATTTTATCAGAAGATGGTGTATCAGTAATATAGAAATACATTTGTAATAAAACATCACCACTGTATCCACCAGATACTCCTGCACCCGATGCACCAGAACCACCACCAATATGTCCACCTGGTCCTGCAAGTGTTAATCCAGGAATATCATGTAGGAGAAGAACACCACCAGTTGTTCCAGAGTCAAGACCCCCGAATTTGACAGATGATGTTCCAAATTTCTTTATTGCACGGTCATACTGTGGTGTTGTTGAAGTCCCTCTATCTCTTGTTTCTACTTTTGTTATATTTTGATATACTGTTTCATTCCAACCATATTTTCCACAACCAGTAATACCGGCAGTTGGTCCGTTCGAACAACCTGTTCCCATAGTACCCTTTTGCATGAGTATTCGTTGTTCGACTCTTGGGTCTTCTTGCACCATCGATGTTGATGTATCATTATATACAAGTTTTGGTACAGTAAGGATGTCTTCAGGAACGATTGCAACATTTTGTCCCAAAATAAGGGATTCTTCTGTTGATACTCTTTCGTCATCAACTCTTATTACCAGTCCGTTTTTATCTAATATTATGTTTTTATTTGCCATTGTTTGCCTTTAGAA
>Ga0208299_1002790_pt1 | contig 11487 bp, 25 predicted proteins | sample 15_taG_FD_184089 | JGI IMG/M metagenome (GOLD analysis project Ga0208299, IMG submission 184089) | Marine viral communities from the Subarctic Pacific Ocean - 15_ETSP_OMZ_AT15312 metaG (SPAdes) (version 2) | ecosystem: Environmental > Aquatic > Marine > Oceanic | place: Pacific Ocean | collected...
TGGGATTCAGGTATAAAGATATATGGTGCATCAATGGGTACAGATTATTATATAGTTTCATCAATTAGTAAAAAACCGAATGGAAGTTCGATTAAGGCAATAAAGGTTTCATAATGGCAAGAAGTTTTATTTACGACAGCGTAGGGTTCTCAGAAGCTACATTAACAGCGGGGTCATTTGCACAAGCTGGAGACCCGTGGACAGCCACATTCACTGCGAATAGTGCATTAATTAGTAATATAGATAGATTAGCAGATCAAAATATATCCCTATCTATGGGGAACTATTGGGAAAGATACGAAGTTCTGAAAATAGATTTAGGCTCACAGCAATCACCGAATGCAATAGCCCTATATCATACCAGTGCGGAACAGAATGATTTAGTAATATACGCATCAAACTCATCCACCACTTGGGTTACAGGCGATTATGTAAATACCTTAACGACAGACCATCCAGCAAATGATTGGAATACACTCAGTTTGTCTATCACTGATAAACAATATATCTATATATATAACGGCACTAATGATTATTATGCTGGTGTATCTGAGATGATACTCGGGACTAAATATGATTTTGCTGTTAATCCTGAATTAAATGCGAAAACTGGGGAAGAATTTGGCACAGATATAATGACATCCTATGGTGGGAATGAATATGCAAATAAACGCCATGCCCCTAAGACCACTTGGGATTGGAATTGGTCTCATATACTTTCTACACAGAAAACAGCCTTAGAAGACCTAAATGCTTCAGTACAGGATTGGAAGAAGTTTATATATTACGATGATACAAATTATCACTATGTTAGGATGACAAAACCTGTAACTTTTACTGAGGTCGCTCCTTCCGTATATAGTGCGAATATGAGCCTAAGAGAGCAATTATCGTAACATTGGATACTTAGTACGCATATCGTATTTGCCCTCCGTTAAGGGGCTATTTTGGGCTAAATAGGGCATCATACGGGGTCTGGGATGGCTATGTGAAGTTCAATAGCACTCCACCTTATTAATCGTTCAATAAAATCACTAAATTCCTTAGTTTCCAATGATTTTGTAGATTCTATATTGAAGTGATTCTTTATAGTTTGGTGCATTTCTTGTTTAGTATATCCGAGTTCTTCACTTAATATGTTAATTATATTCCAATAATAATTATTCTGTTGGGATGATCTTACCCCAGTCTTGGTTAGTTCAAAATAATACTCCCCATCTTCCACATCAATATGGGGGAGATATAACTCACCGTTCTCTACTCTGCAAGGCAATCGGGACATATATCCATCTTCCATAGGGGGTCATCGAGAGAAGACCATATCTTACCTTCAAATTCTTCCCATTTACATTCACATAAAGGACACCAACTCAAGTCTTGATCTGCCCTAACTTCATCATATTTATGGTTTTCTCTATCCCTTTTTTCTATTACTTGGTTGCTGAGGGCATCTATTACCCACTGGATAGAATCATTTTCTGTCCATGTTTTCTTCAATGATACCCCCCAATAGTAATAAATAGTTTCGGGCATCCTGTATCCTACCCATAATTGGCTCAGAAGACGATTCTTTACCAGTTAAGACGAAGTTTCTTATAGAATCCATGTGTTTTAATAAATAGGTCAAGGCAACCTGCTCAGATGATATGTTAATTCTATCTGCTATGCTCTTGAAATTCTTAAACTTATCCTCATCACTAACCGTATACTCCTTGCCCTTGTCGAGCATAATACGGTTCTCCTCATCCTGCATGGACTTAGCCCACATTACGAAGTCTTTTACTTTCATTCTTACGCTCCCTTCGTTTCTTTGATTTATATTCAGCAATCTTTTTTCGCTTGAGTACCTTCAATTTTTTCCTCTGTTTTGCTTTGCGATTAGGCAAAAGATTTAATTAATTTATCGATTTTATTCATAGATGATTTAACCTGTTCTTTTGATTTTCTTTCCAAAGATTCATCGTAGATAATGTCAAGACATTTATTACACATTCTTTCGTCTGTGTCTCCATCTGTATCATCATAAAGAGTTTCGCATTCTATGCACGTAAATTCCATTTTAATCTCCTAAATTTTTATGGGGAATGCCAACCACGACATTACACTTTCCAACTGTTCTTTATCCACATTGTTAAGTATCATCCCCATAATTTTAATAATACCCACATTGGGAGGCTAATTATAACAAGAGCCACTTGTATCAGCCATATAATCCCAACAAATTTAAGTATTTTTATCATAAATTCTTTCTTTTCTGACTTCCTTCTTTTTTAAAGGGCATTTTTTCATATATTCCAGACGGTTTTCCCCTGTCTGAAACCCACAATAAACACTTGATGCAAATGGGCATACCTTACTTTTTAAGTGGCAATATCCGAACACATCTCATCCATACAGGGTTCACATATATACACATCACCGCAATGGGTACACTCACCTTCGAGGTCGAGACTTACCAAATCATCGACAATATTACTAATTTCTGCCATCTTATCTAATAGTTCTGCTTTTGTCAGGGGGGCTAATTCCATTTCAGTATGCCCCCAGATTGATGCGAGACCATCTCTAAATTTACTTTTCATAACATTCTCCTAAGTAAAGATTCAACATCCCCGTCTTTGTACTTCATTAATAAATTTTTTCTCCCTTTTAGATCATCATACCATTCCTGCCCACGTTTCTCTATTGCCCATTCCACAAATTCAGCGGGTGTTTTATGGGCAGAGAACTTAGATGAGAATACATGGCATCCAACACATAGACAAAATCCATTATCTAAGTCCCACCTGACTGACCTGATTGCCCGTGAATAGAAATGATGAGCATTTAAGGGAGAGGTTTTATGGCACTTCTCACACATCCCATATCCACGGACTTTTAAACCCCACGCTGAGTCGAGCTTTTTAATCAGGCTTTTTTTCAAAAGGGGAGTTCTTCTTTAACTTCCTCGTTGTCCAATACCCCAAGCAGACCTTCCATACGCAACTTTACCATTGCAAAATCTAATGTCTCTGAGGTGTCCATACTTTGTACTGCAAGTTTCAGACATACCTGTCTATGGATGTCTTTTGTCCTTGCATCTACACTTTGAGTGGTCGTTGGTGTGCTTACGCTTGGTGGTGGGGCTTTTCTCGTAGGTGTCCCATCTTGAGGGATAACATTCCAACCAAACTTACCTGCTTCATATTCTTCTTTACGAATATTCACAGAATCACCTTTTGTGAAGTTCTTCAACTTCTCATGCAATGTATCTGTTGCGAATAAGCCCGCTTCTTCCCCATCCATTCCGAAGGCATACAAATGATACATACCGTAAGCATTTGTCCCTTCTATTGGGGTATCATACAGAAATTCCACTATGTTATCTGTATTAGCTTTTATTTTTAAGGTGTTTCTTTCCATTTATTCTCCTGTTAGCTGTTTAATAAATTCTGGTGTCATAAGGTTCTTAGAGGAAGTTTTGTCTTCCATTGCGAACCCACTAAGATAGGCATCCCTATTTTTATACTTATCAAGATAATATTTGATTCCATCCACCGCATCATCGTATTCATTTCTTGGGAAAGACATGGAGCCTTCAGAATACTCATCGAATCCATCCCACGATATTGTGAACCAATATAACCCAGAATCACCCTTATACATCTTTTTTCTCGATTGTACAAGAGTGTCTTTCGAGGAATCTAAAGAGATGTTCTTTTATCCAATTTATTTCTTCTTTTGACATTTCTTTTGGGAATCCTATCTTGTAAGAGCCTGTTATTTCTTCTTTATCCACACCTAATATTACCATATATTAATCTAAGAACCAAGAGTTATCTTGGCAATGGTCTCATTAGTTTTTTTCTATCGTGAACAGATAATTCGCTCTGCAATTTTCTCGATAATGCACCACAGTCATCACATCTGTAAGATTCATACCTGTTTGCCATTGTGGTATAATAACCACCATTAGCATGGACATCATCACTACCACAAGATGGGCATACTTCACCATCCATATATACTCCGACATTCGGGTGGGATTTAATCCAAGGTCTTAACTCAAGATATACCTCTTCTAATAGCCGTACATCTTCTTCGTTGTATTCAAGCATATTGTGGAGTGCCTTGGGGTCGCCCCTTAAACAATCAGTCCACAACTGAAAGTTTGTACTTATTTTACCTTTATTTGTCATAATCTGCCCTAAATAATCTAACCTATTAGATGAGAAGGCAAAATTACGCTTGGCAACCTTTAGAGTGTCGATTGATTGGTATGGGGAAGGGGGTAGAAAACCGTTCATGTGGAATCTCGTATTGAGTTTTTTGAGATCAAATTTATCACCATTATGGGCAATCACTACATCTGCTTGGTTGATTAAGTCCCATATACCACCCAATACTCTCTTATCATCCCTGTTCATAGCTTCTTTAGAAGTTTGAATATCAGATATAACACCCGAATCACACAACCATTTAGCCGACCAAGACAAGACATTCCAATCTTTTATTACATTGCCGTGCTGAATATATTTATTCCCGAATAACCCCCACACATATACTTCCATTGGGGTTGTTTCTATATCAAACAGAAGGATTTTAACCCCTTCGGGTGATAGATAGAATGAGTCCCATTGACCACAATCCACACATCTCGTCCTCTGTTTGCCGTTTCTGATACCTCGTTTATTTACATTTCTATGTTCACATTTCATATTGACTCCGCTTGTAACCATTTATTAAGTGCTTTCTCCCATACATCGAATGTAACCTCACCTTTCTCATACCTAACCCAGACTGCATCAAATTCTTCCTGTAGTCGTTTCCGCATTCGTCTAATCCGATAGTCCATTGTAGGTTTGTTTTTTATTTTCTCTATTGCTTTAAAATAATGACTTTTCGTCTTGTTTAAAATATTCTCCATATTTGCCGTTCCTTATATTAAAATTTAACTTACCTATACCCGTGTATCCGTTTTTGTATTGGAAACGAATCTTTTGCACATGAATCCCTACATAATCTTCATCTTCATCCTTATGCCTATGTACTGTTATACAGTTATCTGCTTTATTATAAAAGTTAGCACTTCCGCTTATATCATAGGGCGTTGGGACAACTACTTTCCTATTGTTATCACTCTCCATTTTTCTTGGATGTGCAACTACCCAAATATGAATCTCATGTATCTTTGCGAATGTATTAAGACTTGCGAGTATCCGAGATACATAATTAGTCTCATTCTCAGAATCTCTAAACTTATGCTCAACTGTATTCCACGGGTCAATTACCAACCCATTCAATCCATAGCGGAAGTTTAAAATCCGTGCTTGGTCTAATATACTCTCGATAGTAACGGTGTCTTCCTGAGTCCCAATAAACTTAATATGATCGTTTAATATACCCATAGCATTACGTGCCGTTTCTTCATCAACTCTATCATCCCCCCAGAATGCTTGCCCTGTGAATTTACCAACCAATTTGAGAAGGTGGTGTTTGACAGGGAAGTTTTCGGCTGAGAATATACCGAATTTCCATCCGTAGTCTTGAACCATATTAATCATTAGGGCATCCATCCATTCGGATTTCCCCATATTAGGCACTCCTGTAACAATAGTAACCTCAGAAGGCGATATACGGTAATACTCATCCAAGCCTTCCCAACCTGTGCTTAAACCCTTAGAATCGGGTGTTTTAAGAAGGTCGATAGCATCTTCAAGGACATCATTAACCAATACGACCCCATCAATCGGATATGGGTGTGCATCAGTTATAATCTCAGTTATCTTATCTTCGCCATATTTGACCAACACATCGTTCATATCCTTGCAATCTGTGGGGTAGGTAACACGATAACATTTCTCCTTGCCTATCCGTCGAGAAAGTTCATCCCTCATAGCGTGCCCGCTTGAGTCATCATCCATAGCAAGTATGACAGTGGTTGCATTCATCAAATGCTCTTCCGCTGACAATAAATACGAAAATTTTCTATCTGTAGCGTGAGAATTAGGAGCAATAGCACCATCTGGAACGCTGACTACATTATTATAACCCGCCTGTACCATTGATAGGGCATCTATTTCGCCTTCTGTGATTATAATTGCTTCCATCCCAACCATAGAATCAAATCTATAGAAACATTTCTCAGCATTCTTGGATTGTCTGAATTTTTTATCAGCAGTCCGAGATTTAACATTAACAACCTCACCGTCCTTTTTAAAAGGGAATTGAATCCAATGATTATCGTAACCAATCCCCGCATCACTAACTATTGCTTCGGATATACCTCGTTCATCAAACCATTTGATTACCTCTTTAGGTAGGTCTGTTAATGGTTCTGGTGGCTTAACTATCTCTGGTGGGATATAACTGCCCTTCTCATTGACTGAGCCACCCCATCCACAATGATGGCATTTATAAACACCTTCATCGATGTTCACAGATAAACAGGGGTCTGTCTTCTTCCGACGTTGATGTGAACACTTAGGGCATTGGGTTTTTTCCTGCCCAGAAGTATGCCTTAGATTAATCCCTAATTCGTCGAAGGTCATAGGCATTCTGGACAAGTTTGATTTAACATTGGTAATCTATTAAAATTATCATTGTCGATATAATAGAATCCATCTGCATCCTTACCCCACGGCTCACCACATTCGCCACATCTTTTTGGCTGAGTTTGGGTGAATTGCCTTTTGTGTTTGTCTCTACCCTTCTGGACGGCTTGTTTTTTATCACCATTCAAATCGAACCAATCTTCACCAAAATAATATACAAGTGATTCTAAAGAGGATAAATATCTCTTTTTATATTTATGTTCTTCCGAATCCCTCGTTATACCTGCTGACGGTGATATTAGACCCAACCTTACTTGATTTCGTATTTCGGGGTTTCTTAGACCCCCCCATTGTGTATTCATTGTATTCTCCTTTAGAATATGTTAATGTTGATTTCAGTACCTTCGTGGATGCCTTTCATTGAAGGATAACAATCCTCGTCCAATTTTACATATTGGCTCTTCTCCGCACCTTTTTTTCTCCTCTTGACATAAACACCTTCAATCTTATATTCAGCCAAGACATCAAAATCAACTTTTTCATCGTTCCATTTTGTGTCTCTACGGTATCTATACAAGTTTGGCTTGCCATCTATGTCGATGGAAAATGATATTTCCTTGTTGTCAAAATCCAATTCATAACCGTGTTTATCTTCAAACCACTTGGCTATTGCATCCGAAAATTCCCATCCGTCGATTTGTAGTCGCATTGTATTCTCCTTAATTCGCAAACTTAATTTGCAAATTTGCAAACTTCGTTTGTCCGTTTTTTGATTTAATCCGTAATGATTTTAGAGATAACAGATTGGATGACCAAAAAGAGTCATTTGTAGCCCATCTGATAACATCACGAACTTCTTTTTCATTCCACCCATCTAACTTAATGAGGTCAAATAAAGTATTAACCGAACCAACCGTTAGCCGTTGATCGTTATACCAATCCGCTTTAACGTGATTGGGGTATTGTTTATGCTTTGCCGTATAAAATTCCGTTACTATCTGTTTGAGATATTCCATCTGCCCTTGTGTAATCTTTGTATTATAATTAATTGGAACCCTCTTATCAGAGTATATATATCTAATATTATTATTTATAATAATAGAATCGGAAAAATTGGCATCGGCTTTTGTACCATTATCCTCGGTGGCATTAGCCAAAATAGGCTCTACCCCTACCGATAAATCAGACACGGCTTTTTCTAAATTTGGATTACCCCCACCCGAAAAACTGGTACTGGTTTTCAAAATAATATATCTCTTCTTAAACTTCTGGCTTTCGCTATCCTTTTCGATTATAATGTCGATGAACCCAAATTCACGTAATTTAGTCATACTTGCCGAGATCGTACTTTTGGTGCAATTCAAAACATTCGAGAAATAAATATTATTTTTAACACAAAGCCCTCTATCATCTAAGGTGGCAGTAATCTCGCAATAAACAAGTTTATCCCTCGGTGATAGATCGGGATGGTGTCTAATGGGCTTGTTAATATAACCTATATAACTCATAGATTAAACCATATTGCATATAATTGTTTTTTCTTCATATCGTTTGCCTTTGATTCACTAATATTAAATCTTTTGGTAGCCCATCTTACAAGTTCATATTTATACCTGTAAGGGCAAGAACGGAGGGTGGGAAAGGAGGTAACCACCCTGTTGCCCGTTCTCATAAAATCGGCTCTACAATCTCGATAAAATAGTCGCATTCTTTCTTATCCAAAATCCGACACCGCTTTCCATATAAATCTGAATCTACCCATTGTTGCAAGTGGCTCCCTATCTGAATCCCCATACACATACCAGAATTATAATTGGCACAATGTTTTTGGGGGTCGCTTTTATCTGGGAATTTCTTCTTCTTGCTCATAATCTCCTCATTTTGGATACATCAAGTTACCACTATAAATATAACTATCCAATAGACGATGTGGCAGTTAAGCCTCTGTCATATTGTCATACATTAAGATCATCCTCTAATTCGGTAATATAATTCCAACACTCCTCGTTTTCCTTTGATAATTCTCTCAATCTCATATATGCGAGCATTATACCGCACCATAAACCGAATAGGAACCCCACAATACTAATCCAAAGGGTATTCATTTTTTTCTCAAAAGTATTGTTATAATTATAAGTGTTATCATCCACATTGTATTTATAAGTACGAATGGATTTAATATATAATCAATCATTACTCCACCTCGCTTTCTATTATCATATCTAATGGATTCATACTTACTTCACATTCTTCTACGTAGCAAAAATGCTCATCTTTGTCTTCATTGCAATCTTCATTACAAGAACAAAAATGGTCTGTATAAATTTCTGATAAAGTCGTGTCTTTATTAAACGCATTACTTCTATTGGGGAAATCATATCCACATTTAGTACATTCCATCACTTCACCTCACTTTCTTTATTTCGCCCCCTCAGATATTTTAGGATTGTTCTTCTGAGATCAGAACTATGCTCCTGTTCATCAATATACCTCTGGTATAGATTGTTATAATCAAACCAGACCATTATTAATAATATGGTTATAATTACGCTATATGCAGTTAATAAGTAATTCATTTTATTTCTCCTCTACGTGTCTGGTTTCTGAAATTATGAATGGATTTCCGCATCTGTTCTTTTTACCCTCTACAACCTTATGTACCACAATCATTTTAGTACCACGTTTTTTGTTTTCTGATATTGTCATTTCTTTTGTTTTCATTTCATTCTCCTTTTTTTATTTCCAAATTTTTAAATTATTGAGAACCTATGTAGGGTATCCTCTTTCCCTACTTCCTAATGTTGAATTTCTATCGTTACTCAATTACCATTCTATTGCTCTCTCACATATAAGCCCTTCATTGGGGTATATCCTACCTAAGTGTTAATGAGATACTGTATCTCAAAGCCTGTGTCGAATACTTGGCGTGTCGGCATTGCCATCCCAAGCGTAAAATTAACTTTGTACCCTATCTTTTCAGGAATATTGTCTAAAGTTCAGGAACGCTTTAGGCAACACCAAAGTTTTAGCCACCTATTGCTTATCATTTAGTTGGAAGTGTTAAAGCACTCCAAGAGTTAGATTGAGCGTTCATATTAAAGGGTTTCAACTTTTCGTTTACTATTTCTGTAAATCCCTCTAAAATCCAACTTTCACCAATGCTCTTTAAAGCATTATAGGTTCTCAAATTTTCAAATAACTTTTTTTGTTTCCAAATAACTACTCAAGTTTATAACACTTGAAATATAAAAGTCAAGTATTATTTTTTATTTCTTCCACAACCCCCATCACCTCTATGTCCTCGCCATGGGAGTTCGTGTGATAGTGGCTACCTTCCATATAATTATCCATAGCCTCTTGCTCTGACTCTGCCTCGATTTCCCAAAACTGAGTGTCGTTAATATCTACTTTCACTTTATATTTTTTCATTATTTTCCCTCCTTCGGTTCGCACTCTTCACAAGCATATCTCCACATTTTTGCGGGGCGATACTTAACTCCACAATCTTTACAGATTTCTCCGATCACATAGGGGCATTTTTCATCCCCCCAGATAGCTGAGTGCGTACATATAACTCTCCGTTTTCCTGCGTTTTTACAATTACAGGTCGCTGTATCTGGTTCGTTAAAATAGCGTCTATATTGCTTGGGATACTTTTCGCCATTTTCTAATATATGCACTCTGTAATTTGAGCATTTACTAAAGAAACCCACATTGCTTTTTAGAGTTCTCATTTCATTTTCCTTTTTTTAGTTAGCGTAATGTTTTTTGTATTGTCTCTTGAGATGGGCAACTACTTTTCTTAGGTCGTTGCGTTCTTTAATTGCACCCTTGCTACCATCTTCTATCTCTTCAGCATGAACCCAACCACTTCCAATGGTGTATCTATCCAATATCTCTTCTACCTCTTGGATCACCTCTTTAGGGCTTTTATTATCCCACCAATCTATTCCCTCTTTTGTACAATAGTCAATTTCCATTTGATAGTCCAGTTCTGAGGAATATGGTCTCCCTTCGAACATAACTTTCCAAGGTTTTTTATTTTCGTTTTTCATTTTCTTCTCCTTTATTTACATTGTCAATGAACTGCCAGAAGCTAATCAATAATAATAATACAAGTCAAGTCTTTTTTTATTTTTTTTCTTATTGAGACAAAAATAATCATTTTTTTTCAATTTCATTCATTTTTCACCCTCTTGAGAATCCGCTGACGGCACTTTCTCGGCATAAGGCATACCTACTATCGACTATTTGAAATCTATCCATTTTGACACCATTTTGAGCCATATAACGCCATATAACTCTTATTGATAATGAGTCTCAACTTATAATCCGATAAGTGGATATACAAGTCCACTTTAAATATTATAACAAGATACATTTGTCTCCTTTAAAATATAATAGAGGATATACTTATCCGCTTTAAAGTTGATAATAGGATATAAATATCCGCTTATAACATTATAACAGGACACATTTATCCGCTTTAAATAGATATAAGAAGACCCATTTGTCCTCTTTAAATAAGATGTTAGTGTCCTCTTTAAACCTATTAAACAAGACCCAAATATCCTCTTTTCTAAGGTGTTTCCCCCTCTAATTTTGCCCATATTCGCCCAAAGATGGCTCAAAACTAAACTTTTATGCATTGAAGGTATATTGGTATCAATTTTAGGTTTGTTGCCCATATTACCCCCAATATGGGCTTTAAAACGGTGTTTTGGGTGGTGGCTTGTGGTCTTATTCATTTAATTAATTTTAGACACAAAAAAAGCCCCCAATAAGGGGGCTAGTTTGCCCTTTATTTTAAAATCTTACTTGCATCTAATATTCCACGTTTATTTCCGCCCGCCATTATCAATAATTGTACTGCGTTTTCAAGTCCTGTCTGCGGTTTTAACGTAGTTAAAATACCCAAGTATTTACCATAATTGTTTTGGGTGGTGTATGGCAT
>Ga0208299_1002792_pt1 | contig 11477 bp, 20 predicted proteins | sample 15_taG_FD_184089 | JGI IMG/M metagenome (GOLD analysis project Ga0208299, IMG submission 184089) | Marine viral communities from the Subarctic Pacific Ocean - 15_ETSP_OMZ_AT15312 metaG (SPAdes) (version 2) | ecosystem: Environmental > Aquatic > Marine > Oceanic | place: Pacific Ocean | collected...
CATAGGAAACGCGAAACTCGCTGTCCAATTCCTTCATTTGCCGCTGAATCACATCATGCGAACAGCCGAGTAGAGTGGACATTTCAGCGAGAGTAGCATTAAGGCCTCCGAGCCGCTCAACCAAGTCTAGGTCAAAAACGGTCTTGGGCCTTCCACCGGGATGCTTGCCATTACTGGCTGGCTTCGGTGATGTTAAGCGGTTGCCTGTCGTTGCTCCAGCCATCAGCAAAGAGCATGACGTAAGGGGCAAGGCCTTTATCAACAGTTAATTTAGCTCAAAAGAAGCCAAATGGATTTAATCTGTTAATCTTTGTGGTCGGGAGGGGCTATTATCAGCCCTTGTCTCCTAGCTTGTTCTACTAGGTATTTGACTGATTTATTGCCAAACCAGTACTCGCCATTTTTTCGGTGAATGTAGTGTTTATTGAGGTGGGCTTTGTTTACCCCATCTGATTTGGGTTGAAGTTTATTAAGCCACGCAACTTGTGATGTCTCACCTACGCCTCTGTCGGAGTAGCTACGCATGGTGATGATATTATCCATAGTTAAATCCTCCCTTATTTAAGTATCGCTCTAATTCCTGTCGCAGAACCAACGGCTGTGAGCCTGCAACGATTGCTTTTATTTGCCCTAGCTTAATCATCATCCGAACTCTGTAGCGTGTAACGCCGATGATTTCAGCCACTTGCGGCACTGAGTATGATGGCTTGTTCAAAGTGATCTGCAACTTTCTTGAATTTGCGGTGTTAATGGTTTTTGTTTATTCGCTTACACTCCCCCAATAGGCACGTTTATGATCGGGTTAATGTCATAGCTTGCCTTTTTCTTCCCATCAGACTTGCTTCCGTTATCTCTCCTTACGATTTTGCTGCCCCACTTGGCTAACAGAAGTTCGTACTGCTCCATTTCTCGCTCAAGGGTTCGGTAGTTGGCACATCCCCCTTTGTTCCCGTGGTCGTTCTTCACCATATGAAACATATTGAGGCGCAACACTCTTCGGTATGCGTTACATTGCTGGATGGTCATGTCATAATCCTCCTTTAGCGGTAGGTTTTCATCATAGCGCAGCACGGGGTCAATAAACCCGGAGAAAGAACCACTGACGTATGAATTACAGCCAAAAGGTGTGTATTCCCTGTACCCTCCTTTATCACTTGCGGGATTCAACCCCCAAAGCCTAGCCCCAAACCCTTTGCATAAGTCAAAGCCCTGTTGGATTAAGTCACTTACATCATCAGGTGTGAGCCAATTGACCTTGTAAGTTTCTCCATCTGGTTCATGCCTTCCAATCTTAGCAATGTCATCGTCAATAATTAGAAGCTGTTTGTTGGCGTGGTTATCAAGTATCCAGTTCCTTGCTCTGGCAATGTTTCCATTAACCTTGTCAGGACAAGTTATCACATTTACCCCCTGCTCCTCGTAGTCCTCCTTTTCTGATTCCCCAACGCAATAAACCACACTAGGAATAAGCTTGTGGGTCTTCAGCCCGCTTGCCCGCTTGTAGGAGGGTGAGATAATAACGGGCTTGCTCATTTAGTTATTCTTGTGAGGTAACCGGCCCCATCAACCACCCTTCCAATGCCTTTTGACCACGGCTTCCCGTTCTGGCGTTTAGCGGTAACGGTATCAAGGTCGAAGTGTGATTGCGCGGAAAGCCAATCTAGATCGTTCTTGAACACAAGCACGACATAGTTGTTTGACTCCGCAATAGCTTCGCTGAACTTCTCGCTCCCTTCCACCCCCTCATGGTTCATATCTAAAAGCTTGGCAAGCTCATCCCCATCGAAGCCGGTTAGTTCCATGTCCAAGTCAGTTTCACTCAACCCTGACAGCAGTTCGGTCAGCTTGTCATCATTAAGCCCTGACAATTCAGCAATGCGGTTATCGGCTACCAAGTGGGCAAACTCCTCTGCCTCTGACTCAAAGTCCTGCTCATCAATTGGGACAGTTTTGACGTTCAAAAGCTTTGCAGCCTCTAACCGCCCATGCCCGGACACAATGAACCCGGAGCGTTTGCTCACTACAACTGGGCTTCGCCAGCCAGAATGGCGTATCACCTTGGCAAGCAAAGCAATCTGCTTATCTGGATGTTTGTTGGGGTTTTGAGGGTGCGGCACCAAATTAACCACATCCTCCAGCTTGGTGTGGTCGCAGTGAATCTGGATGTCGCTCATCTTACTTACTGCCAGACGGTGCAGGTGTCGACGGTGCCGAGGCATCAATCACATTGATTTGCTCTGACAACATTTGGGTAAGTCTGCCCATTCCCTCGGCGGGGCCAAGGTTCTTGGCGGTGCAATCAATGGTGTACCGGCTTGAGAAGTCGGTGGTACGGGTTTGTGTGCTGCTGCTTGTGACTGTTCCGGTGTGGGTATTGTTATGGGAACCACCCACATCAAATGTGACCCCAAAGAGTTTGCCCCCCGCTGACGCATGAACATCTGTGGTTGAGCCATCCACCTCCGTGTCACCCTTGGTGGAAGTGTTATCGGTGTGAGCCGCAATCTGCATATCAAAATGCACGTTTACATCTGTGATACCCACGTTTGGGATTTGAACCAGCGACAGAACGGGTGTCTTGATGGTTTGCGTCACCATCTTTATCCCATCATCGTCACCCTTAACAGGGCGCTCAATGTCAACGCTGATGCACCTTGTGGTGGTGTTGCCATTTTTGTCGGTGTCGAATCCTATCTCGCTCACGAAGTTTAGGGTGGACTTCGCAAGTGCCGTGCCTCCATCACTCGCCGCTAGGATGGGCGAAAGGATTAAGTCCTTGATGGGAAGCCCCCTCATATCTGCTATTTGTGCGCTATCTGCTGCCATGATGTTTTTATATTGTGGGTATTAGTTTCGTTAGGTTATCGCCGATACGAGCCAAGCCTTCAGGCTTTTCCGTGCCGGTAAATTTGATTTTAACTTGAGCCATTTTACTGCCCCTCCGTTTTCCAAGATCGCCTACGGCTTCATCCTTGTCATGGTTTAGATCAAGTTCAAACTCTATTTCAACATCTGAAATGGTTAGTCCATGATGCTGCACCAGAGTAAAGAGCGGAACCTCAACCTTTTTCCCTGATAAAACAAGAGCAACCATCTTGGGCGCACCCTCCTCGTCAAAGTAATCGTCCCTGATCTTGGCTAGATGATTCCCCTCTACGCTCTTTTGCGCTGTGACAACGGCAGAATAAAGGCTGTTGAATATGTCTTGGACAGAGGATGCCATTATTGTTTAGCTATTCTAATAATTTTAATTGCCAACAGCTCCTCAAGTGTGGGGTGGGGTGGGGTCAAGTCCTCCCAATACCCACGGGCCAAAATGGATTGTAGATTGCTTTCCGGGTATCTTTCCTTGTCATCCCAATCAACCACTTGAGCAGTTTCCTTCCCTGTCTGAATCAAATAAGCTTCGCCCTCCTGTTGGGCTATGATTTTAGGGTATTCGCTTCCTAATCTATTATCCATTTTATTCCTTTCCTTTTAAGTTGAGCAATCAGGTAAGAGGAAGGCTCGAAATCTTCGGGGAAATAAACTTTCTCTATGTCCTCTACATTTACCCCGCCATGAACCTGTAGTTCAACATAACCCTCGCCGGGGTAATTTGATAACGCCTTTTCTATTGCGTTTTCGTTGTAAAGAGGATGTGAAACATAAGTGGGATTATCTAGTGGAGATGGGAGGTAGGTTGGGTTCGGGGTTAAAGAGTCCCCGAAGGTTACAGTTGTCCTGCCTCTTGTGTTGCTTTTTAGCTTCACCCTGATTCTTCCGTACGCGCCCACCGCCCCCTCTATATCCCCCTTTTCCGCAAACCCATATTTACTTTGAGTGGCATAACCGTAAACAGGCCTTTCAGTTTCGGGTAATGTTTTAGGGTATGAAAAAAGGTTTTCTTCCACCCTTGCTCTAAGCGAGTTGTCCATTACGCCCCCGCTTGATTGGGTTTCATATTGCGTTTTGAACCTTCCATCTTCTAGGATTTTAGTGAGTGTTCCTTTTCTTACCCTAACAAATGAGTGTGCTTTTTTAGTCCAGCTTTTTGTTTGGATGTTAATGTCTCCTTTAACCGATTCCTCGGTTATATCGAACTTTTCCCCTCCCTCCCGTCTGGCATAAGTGTCTAATTGCTGCGATTGAAAGCGCCTTACATCTTTTTCTAACGTCGCGCTCGGGAATAAATCATGTGGGCTTGGCTTGTTTACCCAACGGTCAGGCATTTTTACAGGTTTCGCTGGAGCCGGTGGGGGTACATCGCTCATGCGCTGGGAAAGCTCCACGGTTTTCCCGTAGTTAATTGCCTCGTCCCCCATTTTGTTCATGAACTTCTCTAGGAACTCTGGCTCCACATCTGCCGCTGCCTTCAGCCCCTTGTTGAACGTGTCATCCGGGGGAAGCACTTGCTCGTTCTTCTCAATCAGCCCCATTTGTATGGCCTTGTCCCTCCTGACATCCTCCACATCCATGCCGCTATTGAACCCCCAAGGGCCAAAGGGAACCCCCAACCCCCCAATGCTCTGGTCGTTCATGCGTAGCCAGAACTCCATATCATCCTTACGCCTTACCTCATTCCGGTTGCGTTTGTGCAATGGGCGCGGGACTTTCCGCTGCTCTGCCCTGATAAACCTTTGGGCTGGGTAAGCATCCAGAATGGCGGGGTCTTGCCCCTGCTTGTAGTAGCCGTAGGACTGTGCTTGCTGGGTTTGAGTGTCGAAGATTAGATTGAGCCTTGTCTCGCTGGCAATGTCCTTGGTGCGGGTAATCATGTCCCGGCTCATATCCTCCCCCGGAGGAAGCACATTCCCCATGCCCGTCTGCTTCGCCAGCTTCTGCATCTCATAAACAAAGTCGGCCCTCCCTGTCTTTTTGAGAGCGGAAACCCTGCGCCCATCAGGGGTGGTGACCATCTCCCTTGCCCCGGCAAGATAGTCTTTTATCATCTTTTGCGAGCGGTTGAGAAACTTCATGCTCTCCACGTTGGAGGTGAAGTAAGCCCTCTCCCTGATTTGCGTGGGCATTGCCGCCCATTGTTTGCTGCTTAACTTGCGGGCAACGGGCTTCTTTTTACCAAGCCGCCTGATTGCTTCTTTGAACTTTGCTGGCTTAACTAATATCTCAAGTGTCATATCACATCGAATCCGAGGCCGAAGGTAACACCTCCGGTGTCGCCGTCAATTTTATGTTTTCGTCCGCGTCCGTCCGGGTTTGTCCGGGTGGACATTGGACGGGCGGTTCCTCTATCACCTTCAATTGGCTACCCCTTGCACACCCTATCCCCTTCCTCAATCTCTCAATCTCGGTCAGGGTTTTCCTTTTGTTTTTGTTTTTGTAGTACGCCTTGTTTCTCTTTTTCTTGCGCTTTTTAACAAGCTTCGCATCCCCCCAAGAAACGGGGCCACCCTTTTTCTGTTTGAGTATTGGTTTCATACGTTCTCCCAAATATATCCGTTCCACTTCCTGTGCCTCTCATCCCGTGAAAGAAACTGGTGAGCCTTCCACAATGGAGGCATCAGCAGGGTATACTCGTAAGGCATTCCCCTCCTGCCTTGGCTGGCTGCGTCCATAAGCGAATGGTAAATTGCCGACCTATCCTGTCGGCTTATCCAATGAAAGTCCCAATCTGCTTCCCTTCTCCTTTTCAGTTCATCCATTTTCTTTCCTCCTTTCTGTTTTTTAATTTCGGACTACTTTTTTGTAACTGAATCCGTTTCTTGAAATCCTTTGTTTAAGCGAGCCAACACCCCTTGGCATCACATCATACCAGACAAGAATAAAAACACGCTGTATGCCCCTTTGTGGGGCAATGCGACCGCTTCTGTGATGCTTACATCCATCACATTGCTTCCAGCCTTTCTTCTTTTCTTAACTCATTCAATTTGGCCTTGAGTGCCCTGTACTCCCCCCTCGCCTCTGGCTTGTCCGAACGGTAGTAGGTGGACTCCTTGTTGCCGGGGTGGGTTTGCAATTCTTCCTCAATAACTTTCATCCGTTTCCATAGGGGCATGGTGCTGGTTCCGGTTGCAGAGGGGTTTCCATTTCTTCCCGGCCTTTGCATTGGTCTGCCGTCAGCTTCCCAATACTGCTTGGCGCGGGTTAACCCAGCTTGCCAGTTCCTCACCTCTGTTGTGCCCATGTGCCACCCCTTCGTTTCCATGCCCAACCACCAATCCTCTGCCTTCCATGCCACCAAGCCAATCAACTCTCCATAAGCCACCACCTCCTCCTTTGATGGAACCTCTCCTGTGTGTGTGACTATAGAAGTAGAAGTAGAAGTGTTGCCTTTTGGTTCCAAGCAATCCTCAACCAAACTTGAACCACCCTTCGTCTCAATACCCCCGGTTTCCTTGGCTTTTTTTCTAGCTTGTCCAGAACGGATGCCGCCAAGCCTAGATTTTTCAAGCCAAGCTGCGCGTTCTTCTTTCATAATATTCAACCTATCGTGAACCAACGTTGAACCACCCTTCATTCGCTTTGGCTGGAACATCATGGAAACCGTTTCTGCAAGTTCAACGGTTGCGCCCTTGCCTATGAGCCTCGCCAACTGTACGGGGTCAGAGGGGATGCTGCCGTGTTGCCAGCAGTAGCAAAGCAGCCGAACATAAGCCCCCTCCTCCTCCAACGTCAGGAGGCTTACCCGTTGAGAGCTTAACCAATCTCCGGGGTAAAACTGAAACGATGGATTTTTGCTCATCCCACCACCTCCCGCTTTTTCCACCTTGCGTTGGCAACCTTTCTCATGCGGTCACTTTTCTGCTCTGCCTTCTCTCTGTCCCTGTCCAACTCACGGCAAGCCAACTTCCCATTTTCCGTTTCCTCAAAATGCTGTCCGACCTTTGGCCATACATCTTGAAACTGACCAACGGAACACCCTGCCAACTTGGCCAAGCTTAACGTATCAGCGGGCAACTCACCTTCCCTCCAGTAGTGGCACCTCAAACGAATGAAGCACCCAAGTTCCGAAAGCGAAAACAGCACCGTGCTGGAATCCGAGAGTAACCCTTGTGCATCTAATTTTAGTTTTGTCATATTGTTTTCCTCCATACTGTTGCGTCCTTCCCACTATCATTGGGTCTGCGTTTGCCTGTATCCTCAATCTTTCCAAGCTTTGACAACTCGGCAATCCTTGGGCGAACTGACAGAATAGATTTCTCTATTGCCCGCGCCACTTCGTCTGCCGTCATTGGTATTTGGCTGATGGCCCTAAAGCACTTTTCCCTCAAGTTGAGGGCATGGGGCTTTATTGAGAGTGCCGCCTTCCTGCTTGGCCCAGCCTTGTCCTTGTTCTTGTAGCCGGGGGTGCTGGGGTATGATTCCCCTAAAGGAAGGGAAAACTGCTCCGCTATGTGCCTCGGCTTAATACGGGATGGGCTACTCATGGCGCACCCCCTTGCTGTATTCCAGAATGAGCAGGGCGTCAGCGGTCATCAGCGTAACCTTTTCTGCCGGGAACAACCGCTGTGCGTGGGCTTTCAGTTTGTTCTTCCACTCTGTGTTTGTTGATGCCCCTTTTGTCCCCAGCCCCAATGCCTTTATCCACTCTTGGGGCCGCACAAAGTGAAGCCTGATGCCAAGCGCCTGTACGCATCCCTCAATGAATCCGTAGTTGCGCCCATAAACTATGGCATGGCTTCCAGCTTGCTCCTTCCCTGCATAGCGAACAATCGCCTCCATGTAACACTCAACGTCTGGCCCATTCAAAGCGCGAATGGTTCGCAGCACATCAAGGATGTCACCGGGGGTTTCGGGCATTGAGGTTGAATGGGTTTCCCCGCCGCTCAAGTTGTAAGCGATTCCTCCCCGCTTGCCGGGGTCAATTGCTATGGTACTCAAAACGGCACATCCTCCTCTCCGGGTTCACTCGGCGGGAGTCCCTCAACCGGGGTTGGTGGCGGGGGGGCCATCACATCCCCAATGGGGTCTTGATCCTGTTGAGCCTCTGGCTCCGCATCTTTTCGCTCTGCTGCCAAAGAGAAAAACTTTTCCTCTGAACCTTTTTTTGTCCTAATCCACCCTGACAATTTGAACTCGATGCCCGCGATGTTTAGGTCACCCCTTACATCCGGTTGATTTGGCTTGTTCTTGAAGCTGTTGGGGAAAAGCACCCCTTTGTTTGTATTATCGTATTCACTCATTGTTTAATCTCCTTTAATGATGCGGCAGTTATTGTGTCGGTGGTACATCCCTCTAAAAGATTTGCCACCGTTTCCGCTGCCTGTTTTCCTTTGTATTCAAGCCCCTCTCGCACCAACTTATCCAAGTCCTTTTTTGAAATGGTAACTTGTTTTGAGAAGGTTTCTCCATCTATTCCAAGGACAGCCGCCCTGCGGTAGACTTCCTCGGTGTCCGTTATCTTGCTCCGGGTGTGCCCCGGTTTAAGCTCCCAGCCTTCCACCATTCCCCCATTGTTTAGAATGGCCTTGGCCTGTTCCTCAATGTCCCGAATTAACAGTTTCGCCACCTGACTGACCTTGAGAAGTCGAGGCAAGTCGGCGGGTGCAACTGCCGTTGACGGCATCTTTGCAAGCTCATTGAGCTTCCCCCTTGCCTCCGGGCAAATGCCCTTGGCCCCGCACCACTTACAGGCGCTCTCTGAAGGGACGCGCTTTTGGGTAGAGGTTATGGTTGCTTGATCCACCAACTGTTTGCACTCATCAGCGGCCAACTCAAGGGCTTCATCATCATAATAAGCGCGGTCATATCCATCAGGGAACACAAGCACAACGTGAACGGAACTCAAGTCTCGCTTGTAATGCTCATCAACCAAAGCGGCCAACGCAGCCAACTGAAGGCTTTCCTCGGCGCTAGTTGTGTAGCGGGTGGACTTAAAATCCACCACCAAGCCAATCTTTTCCCTGCCCTTTTGGAGCAAGTAAACCCGATCAGCCTTGCCACTCCATTCTGATTCAGTTGCCTTGGCCCAAAACCTATGCTCCGTGAGTTGTTCCTCAACAGCCCAACCTTGCTTATTGGTGAACTCATCAAGCAGGATTTCCTCCTGCTGAAGTAGCTCGGTAACGGTTTGCTGTTCATCACGGGGCAGGGTGGCAATGCCCACCTCCCCCGCACACCCAGCATGAACACGGGTTCCCCTAGCTGCCGCCGGTGATGACGGTTGCTTTGGGACTTCCTTGTTTAAGGTATGACTGCCGGGGCAACCCATGATCCGCTCAAATGAAGATGCACTTGGGCATCCTTTGCGTTCGTCACTCATTAGCCACCTCCTTGATTTCAGCCACCACCTCATCAGCTTCAGTTTCAATCTGCTTGAACATTGGCCTAGCTGGGGCAACCCGTTTCATTTTAGAGAACTGCGAATCATCATCGCCCTCCATGCTATCCCTAATTTCAGGGGATAAAGGCAACCACTTGGCCAACCGCCTGAAGACAGTTTTCTTGGCCATCTCATTCCAATGGTTTACCCAAGGCCCATTCTTTCCTGCCTTGGACTGTGAGCGGATTGTCTCAACTTCCTCGCGGGTCATCACCTCGGCCTTGGCTGATCCGTTGAGGAACTCCACCTCGGCATAAGCCGCAACCACCGTACCCCTGTTGGGCATCAGAGACTTGTTGTGCTTCTCAACCTTGCCCCGATTGTAGATGAAGTCGCCCGCCTCAATCTCTGACTCGTAAACCACATCGGCATGGATTCTGGCAACATCTCCATTGCGGAGGGCCAACTCCACCAAACCTTTGTAGTCAATAAGCAGGGTGCATTCTGTCCCATAAGGAACCAAGTGCGCCCGCCTACCATCTGGCTCAAGCCCTATTTGCCCAAGCTGGAGCAAACACTTGAACAAGCTTTCCTGCGTGCATTTAAGCAGCGCGGGGTTGGTGTTTACTTGGGTTAAAGCAACCCCCGCAAACCTCTCCGGGGTCAGGTGCTTTGGCAAAGCCACCGACAGCTTTTCCCTAAAGGCTTCGCTGTTTATGTGGTCTTGAACTGATTTTGGCTTTTCTGCCTTGACTGGTTTTGTTTCTGTACTCATTTTTTCCTTTCTTTTTGCGGCCTAGTTACGCAGCAAGTTTGTTCCTTTCTGCGAGGTGGCGGGGGCTTTGGCCTCCGTCACCATTCTTCCACCAGCACTCGCTGGCTTCAGTAAATCTTCCCCTCCCTTAAACGGGTTAAAGGACAGGCGGGGTGAGGGTGCCTTGAAGCGGCACATTAAGGGGATTAAGTGGATGGCAAGGATGCCTATGGTTAGCTCCCACCCCGCCGTGGAGATTAAAAGCCAACCACACAACCCCGCTAAAAACAGGGCGTAAGCCGCCCATATTGAAAAGCAACGATTGTCGGTTAGCACTCGGCGAGTGTGCATTGCCTTTGCATTGCAGACAAGCTTTATGTTGGTATTTTTTTTCATTTATTTTGAATCCTTTCCGGTTATCAACCTTGGTGGCCTGTTAACAGACCACCCCCTGCGCTTGGCTTTCTCCACCTTCGCCCTGCAGTCCTCTTGGGTGACAGAGCAAAGGTCGTTGTAAACCTCTTTTGAATTGTCCACAATTGAACATCGCCACATCGTGGCCCTCCACTCCCTGAATGGTTCTGACGTTGGAACCAAGCGCGTCTTGCCTTCTGCGGTGCTGTAAATCCTGAACCCGTCAAGTTTACTCATTCTTCACCTCCTATTCTTTTGAGCTTTGTGTCTATGGGGGCAATGTCTGGCCATTTGTTTTCCACCACAACCGAAGTCCCCCCCGGCACCTGCTCCTCAAGCCTCTCGTCTGCTTTGGTGGCAGCTTCCATGAGGTAGTCCCTAATCTCATCAGGGAGCGGCACCTGAATAAGGCTGGCCTCTCCCTCGCCGTTTACGTCCTCATGGTCTGGTTGCTCCCACACCAAGCGCGGGATAATCAACTTCTCCATCGACTCTGCATAACTGAACTTGATCTCTTTTAGTTTACTCATTTTTGTTCCTTTCTCATTACTATGTGTTTGCTGTTTTCATATTCCACCCTTGGCCTTTTTGTAGCCTCTTGGATGATTTCCATTGTTTCGGTGATGTTTGTCTCCACGTTGACAGTTTCCCCTCCCTTGAGGACAACCGCAGCAGAAACGCCTCCATCATCATGGTCGTTGCACCCATGTCCAACACTTGCAATCTCATCCAATTTGATAAAAATGCGCTTATCATAGCGGTCGTTTCCATCCATCCCACCCCTGCGAATGCACCCCAACTGGAGCCAAACGCTGCCGTCTGGCATTGTGATGTTATCAACATATTCGTCGTTCATGCTAGTTCCTGCCTCCTTTCCCACTCTGATTTTAGCCTTACACCATCCTCCCCTATGTGTTCGCCGTCCTCCCAAATTGTGACGTAAGACTCGGCGAACTGCCTTTGATTGAGCATTGCTATGACGCACGCTTTGTCCACATTCCCAATGTCAATTCGTGAAACGGTGCCCTCCTTCATTCGCTTTGCTTGCCAGATAGCATCCTCCTTGTTTGAAAAGTGGTGGTCTTCAATCTCCTCCACAAAAGTTCC
>Ga0208299_1002793_pt1 | contig 11473 bp, 24 predicted proteins | sample 15_taG_FD_184089 | JGI IMG/M metagenome (GOLD analysis project Ga0208299, IMG submission 184089) | Marine viral communities from the Subarctic Pacific Ocean - 15_ETSP_OMZ_AT15312 metaG (SPAdes) (version 2) | ecosystem: Environmental > Aquatic > Marine > Oceanic | place: Pacific Ocean | collected...
GAGAGGTGGGCAGAAGTTTCTCCGATGAGGGTTTTGAGGTCTAAGTTGGCGCGTTTAAATGGCGTTATGATGTCCCCAGAGAGACGTTCTTCCAGATCATGGCTCAGTGCCTTAGCAAGTACTTCATACTTGTCCAGAAGGTTGAGAGACACCTGCTTCGCCATCCAAGTCGGTTCTACTTCTTCCAGGTGTTCTAATAGTGCGAGACAGTAGAAGGATACGTAGAAGGAGTGTTCTGCGATGTTTTCGGGGTGTATGGTTCGGAGGGTGTCGAAGCGGTGGGTGTGTGACATGGATTGAAGGCTGCCGCACATAAGATTTTTGAGAAACAAAGAGACCTCCTAAAGGAGTTGTTTAAGGAAGGACGGGAAAGAGTCCATCAATTTAAGGAATACTCTTTTTTGAAGGATCAGGTCGCTTTCGGCTTCACTCCAATGAACTCCGAGGACTTCTGCGGCACCTAACAGATCTTCTGGATCGGCTCCTCGAAGTCCTAAACGTTGACGGAAGATCAGGATATCTTTGATGTCTACCAAGTAGTAATCGAGATTTTCATCGTAAAAGTCCCATCTTGTGTCGGCAGTGTTCGTAGCAACTCTCAGATCTTGAAGTTTTTCTTCCACGTCATATGCATTGTACGCACAGAGTGAAGAGACCTTCATCATGAGAGAAGACTCTTTTTGAGATAGTCCGGGGTGGCTTCCTTGAGCTTGAGAAACATCTTCCGAGCGAGGTTTACTTGCGAATCTTCTTCTGTGATGAAGAGACGATTCCGGATACAAGTGCGAAGAGTACTGTCGGCGTACTCAACCTCTTCGCAGAAGGTCATCCAGTTTACCAGTTTGATGAGTGACATAACCGGAGGTAATTTCGGAATGACGTTAAAGGTATCCTGCATTATTTCCAGGATTTGTTCTTGGTTATTCCAAGAATAGATCACGACTACCTCTTGAAGAGACTCTAGAAGCTGGATCCCAAATTCCAAAGTGCGACGTGTATCGGTTTCTTCAGAGAAAGTCAGAGACATTTCCTGACGCACTTTCCCAGAAAAGTCACAGATTTGGACTGCCAGAACAGACATGTCCTTGTGTTTGGAAGGACTGAAGTCCAAGAACGCCATGTACTTTCTCTTCGGAGGTGTTGGATCATCCACTTCGGAACGAAGAGTTTCCACTGCGATCTGATAAAATGCAAAAGTGAGAAAAACAACAACTAGCAAATTGATCCCGGCGATGAAAATATTCACCCCGAGAAAAGCGGTGGGATTGCCCGCGAAGACCCACAGACAAATTGAGATGACGGTGGGAGATGATATCAGTATCGTGAACCAAAGTCTGAGGAGCATGTTTAAACCTTAAGGATGAGATCGAGTTACTTGAGGTGGTGGAGGATTTGATTCGCTACTTCTATCTCTAAGAGGACATCTTCCAGGGCGTTATGATGCTTACTTCGACTCAGGCCCAAGTGTTCACATGCTTCATTGAGGGAGGGTCCTGAGTCGAAGTAAGTCATTCTTAAGAATTGGTACACAGACTGTACATCTAGGTGACGATATCCAATTTTTCGGAAAAAGTCTTCCTTTTGATTTTCAGCACACAGTTTTTTGAAGAACCCAACATCGAACCAGACATTCCAACCGGCAAAGCTGTAGTCAGTTTGGAAGGTATCCTCAAATTCTTCCAGAAATTCAAAAGGGGTTGGAACTCCCTTCAAATCCCCTTTGGAAATTCCATGTATTTTAAATGCTCCTGGATGTATTTCACAGGTCGTGGGGATCTGAATGAGGGATTCTAATTGGTGGTACACCTGGAATTGTCCGTGTTGGAATTCTCCAAGAACTGCCCCGACTTGTAGGGGGTAATCTGTTTCGTGATTAATTCCAGAGGTCTCAAAGTCAAGAAAACAATATCTAGTCAACATATCTCTCCGTAACAAGCAAGTAAAAAAGCCCGGTCACTAACAGTGCCGCGCTCGGTGTGGACAATTGAAATTGTTGTGTGGTGATCAAGTGAGAGATTAATTCTGCCATCGGAAACGTCAAAAAGAGGAACGAGATGAGAAACCAGACTTTCTGATATTTCCCCATCTCAGTGAACTTCAAGAGGAAGTCTGTAATTTTCTAATGGGTCCTTACGAACCAATCGATCTTCTTCTAATTCTATCAGACATTGTTCAACATCTGAAAAATAAAAATTATGACACGAGCAAAGAAACCACAGACCGGCGACACTACGGCTACCATGTGACTTCAACACCCTCAAGAGGATTTCTTTTATTTCCTCGTGTTTTTGAAACTTTCGTTCGTTTTGGATGATTGTGATAATGCCTGCTAGAGTGAGTCCAAGACTAGCAGACACCCAGATGAGAAATGTCACGGTGTCATGAACCATTTTTAATCCTCTCAAAGAAGTCATCTTCTGGATCTAGAAGCATTTCGTTCATCATCTGCTGGATGTGATACGTCGAATATTTTCTTCCGTACTCGCTTTGGATGAGAATTTGCAGGACTCCAGCATGGATCCTCTCATTCCACCCAAACAGATAAAGAACACCGCGAATTCTTTTCTTGAGAACAACCATTTCGCAATAAACGAACACAAGTCCCAAAGATAGAATTAGAAGTATACTCAGGATTCCCATTATTACAGTCATGCAAGTTTTCTCTCGATTGAGCACATTTGTCGGCCTTTCCGCTTGAAGATGTAGAATTCTTCACTGGGATCTTTTGCCATTTTCTCCAAGAGATTGAAAATCACACCTTCATTTAGGTGGAGATCCCAGAAAAGAACTCCCACTATGTCATGGAGAGGCCAAGACTTATTTAAGATGGTTAGGTTCTTCCTCAAGACCTTCTTGATTTTGAAAATACGCCAGGAGTTTTGTACATGCAATCCAACGCACAAGAGAGCCAATAGGAGAAGTGATCCTTGAATTAGAAAGATAACCTTCATTGTTTTACCGGCTTCGACGTGGGGTGGCGATAAGGCTTAAACAGACGGTTCATATCTTGAAACGGGTCACGTAACTCTCGGGAATTGAGCAGGGACCGAACTTCCGAAGCGTGTTCTTTTTTTGTCTGTGCCCATTGTTTTCTCAAGAGAATTGTCCCGGATCGAAGTGTAGCCGGTCGGATCTTTTTCTTTTTCTCGATCAACTCCGAGATCAAGGGCTTGATCTGTGTGGTGGTAGCGGAGGTACTCTCGTAGGAGATCGGAGTCACAGAGATTTTTGAAATCTTAGGTTTGTGTTTTGATTGTTGGACCTGAAAAGTAGAACCCAACAGAATCATTCCAGAGACAATTCCAATCATCCCAAGAGGGAAATCAAACTCTGTAGGCTTTCCACCTAACATTCTCGTCTCTCGGAGACCCCTAACCACCAGGAGAAAACCGAGGCTGACAGAGACAGACACGACAAAAAGTACCGAGTAGTACTTGGTGACGAAAGTAAGTAAGAGGTCCATGTTATTCTGCTCTCCTATCTTGTGATGCTTTTTTCAGGGTCATTGCATAAATAAGGTCAAAGAGGAAGATGTTTAAAACACCTAATCCCAAAAATCCTAAGTAGATCCACTCAAAGGTCACTTTTCCAATTAAGGAAGAGGCACACATGGCCCCACCTGTCAAGGCAGACAAGAGTCCAATGATTAGTAGTGTCATGAGTCCATGAATTTGAGAGTTTATATTCATTTAAAAGTCTCCTTGATCCAATAGCCAAGTTGCATGTCCACGCCGGAAATACAAAGTATCATCAGGAATGACACCCAATGTTTTGTCAATGTTGGGGTGACGAAAGAGCGGTCCCATTCAGGATGGAACCCCAGAAATAGAAACGCACAAATTCCAAGTTGGATAATCACACTCTTCCACAGGAGAGCAGTTGTAATTTTGTGCATGTCACACTCCAAAAGGGTTTTCAGGGAACTTTCGAAGAAACTGGTCAATTTCTTCTACACTGATGGGCAAGGGTTCGATTTTCTCAAAATCAAATTGAGGCATCCGAGCGATATGGAACGCTTCTTCCACTGCATTGTCTGTGATGTATGAGATCCACCCATTTCTAACTTTCCTTCGGGAAATTTGTTCTTGTTGGGCCAACCAATAGACATGCCAAGCTTCCTTGGCTGAGTAGGGGATGAGATTTGAGAATCCGGGAACAAGATCTGGAGGGTCTTCTTTATTTTGAGGTTCTTTTTCAATCCACCGTTCCCATTTCGCATGCTGCCGAAGGGCTTCATGGAATTTCTTTTTCAAGAACTTCAATTTACAGAAGGTCAAATAAGAGCAAGGATAATATCCCCAAGATCCTTTGAAAAATGGGGTTCTCTTAGTTGGTCTCTCCAATCTCATCTCCTTTAATAAATTGACCAGACAACTACTGAGATCAATTTATTAAAGAAACGTTAGAGAGAGAACGTCAGCCCAATGGTGTGAGAAAACCTCTTCACCCCCATCCCCAAAAGATGATGGTATGCCTCATCGGAAATCACCTGGGTAGATTCCACGGTGGTGGTGCCGTATCTTTCGAGGTGACTTTCTGAAATGTGTCTTTTGCAATCATGAACCAACAGCGGGACACGAACAGACAGTCTGAGTTTTTCTCCTACTCTATCCCAGCGCTTGACTTCTTCCGAGGAATCAAACTGGGAAGTGTGCAGGTTTTCTTGTGTCTCACAATCCCAAATCATCAGGGTTTCACAACAATGTTCGACCCCTCGAATGACAGCGATCTGCTCATCCACCCCTACGGAAGTGATCTTCACCCCATCCGAAGTGAATGCGCCCCTCAAGTTTTGGAGGGTTGTCTTTTTCGTGTCTAAATTAATGTGTTGGATCTGATGAGGAAAAGGAACCAGGATCAGACAGTTTTGATTTTCTTTGTTCTGATAAATCGCGGGAGGAATATCCACTCCGAACCCCCAAGAACTTAGAAGCACTTGCGAGGTTTGGAGGTTGAAGATAGAAGTTCTCTCTACTACTCCAAATTCAGAATTGAATTTAGTGCGCGTGATTAGATAATGATCATGAGGAATGGTCACTTGAGCTTTCTCTTGAAGATCCTTGCCTACTCTTTCTTCAAAAAAGGAATTCCAAGAGAGGGTTTGTTGTTCAGGTGAGAGATACTCTAGCGCTGCCGACACGTTCAATTCCCAACAGAGATGCTTTTCCGTCAGGTTTGTAGCAGAGCAGTATTCCTGAAGTGCTTTTTTCAGTGGGGATTCTTCTTTCACTGTTTTTCGTGATCCAAAAAGACGGTCGTGCAAGTCCCAATTAGCAGTGGCGGGATGATCGTGATGACTCATCTGTGATTCTCCAGTTCAATAGTGGTGACAATTGGCTTTACTTTGCGAAAGTATTTGAAACAGTTCCTCAGTCTCTTTCAATAGGAAATACACGGGGAACCTCACACTTCTCTTTTTTTTCAATTTGTAGCGACAAGTAATGCTTTGAGAGTTGTGATCCCACTCCAAGATATCTTGAATTCGCAAAAAAACACCCACAGAAGTGAATTCCCGTGGGATCTTGTTGGCTACTAGAACTGCGATTTCTTTAATGCGCCGATCGATTTTTGTGATGTAGTCCAATTGATCCAGCAGACTTTGAACGTGTATTTTCTTCTCCCCTCCGTAGTTCATGAACTGAATGCATCCACTAAAATCACAGAGAATTTGACCACGGTAAACACGGCTCCCATCACGGCGATGACAATTTTACCTTTCTTAATTCTTTTGACATTATGTGTCTCGTGAAAGTCCAGCGAGAAGATGATGAAGAATGCCGAGAAGCTCATACAGATTAGGATGAACCACTTCATGTAGTGGAACGAAGGAAAGAACTTCATGATAAACCAATGCAAGGTCCAACTGTAAGCTCCCAACCCAATGGCGTAGCCTGCATCGGCCCACCAATGTGCCACTAGATTAGAGAGACCGTAGCAAAAGAAGAGGGTGATTCCGAGAAGAATCAACAAATGTTTAGGAAAACCCGCGATTCCTAAATAAAAGGGAGACAAGACAGAAGCCATGACACCTAAAAAAATCCAGAAGAGACTTTCTTCTAAGGAAACCTTCCTCCATCGAAAGGTCACTACTGGAACAACTAGACCAAAGAGGGTACATCCAAATACCATCAGGGCTTCTTTCATGGGGAATCCTTAAGGTGTCGCATAAATTCGAGACAGCCGAATTTGTGATCGAAGCATCATCACTTCGGACTGAAGGTCATCTATTTGTTGTGTAAGCTCCGAATTATCCACTTCGACCATCAGAGTCGAGGGATTGAGCGGGAGGTCTTCCTGTTGAAGACTACTTCCAAAAATACGCAAGAAGTGATCTAGTTGGAAAGCGTACCGATTATCTTGTACTCGGTGAGCTTGCATTTTTTGATGGAAATCATCTTCCGAAGAAGACTGATCTCGGTAATGCGTGATGAGTTCTTCTACTCCCCGAGAAGTTAGTTCTACTTGAATGAGTGTGTTCCATTTCAAATTTTGCATGTTTTCCTCAAATCACTTGATTAGGTGAAAATATAAAAAAATCCCGATTAGCAGGAGAGGCACGAAACCGGCCATCACGTTAAGGATGATAATAAGACGAAGCCTGGAATTATTAAACTCTACAAGCTTCAATCGTCGTTGTCTTAAACTTTCCCTCAGTAATTCTCGTTCAAAAGGATCCTCTTCCATGGAGAGTAAAATCGCAGCGATCAGTTTAAAAGATTTAATTGATCTTTCACCTCGTTCTTTTTCTTTTTTGTAATACAGGGGAAACATGAAGCCACCAACTATTTAGGAGTCTGATCAATTGACTATTTCCTTTGATGAATACCAACAGAAAAGTAGCGAAACTGCCGTTTACCCGACCACATTCGAGGATGTCCCCCATGAATTTGCGGGAATTCTCTATTGTGCGATGGGTCTTGCGGGAGAAGCCGGAGAGTTCCTAGACAAAGTCAAGAAGATTTTTCGAAACAACAACGGTCAAATCTCGGACTCTCAAAGAGAAGAACTGATAAAAGAACTTTCGGACACCATGTGGTATCAAGCTCAACTGGCGAAAAACCTGGGTATTACTTTGGGAGAGGTGGCTGAAATTAACTTGAAAAAGTTAGCCGACCGAAAGAATCGAGGGGTTCTGAAAGGGGCAGGAGATAATCGCTAGCAATCGAAGGAGTCTGTGGGTTCTTTCGGTTCAGGTTTGTCCTTGTTGATCACAGTCTTTTGCACATTGTGCATTAGGATGACGAAGCATATTCCCCGGTCTTCGTAAGTGAATCGGTAAGAGCGATAGCCGTAGTTCTTCATCCCTTCCAAGAAGGAATTGAGCTTGGCAGGGTTAGCTAACGAGTCCAACTGACTCATCTGATGATCGTACACCAGGAATTGGTTGTCACTGAGACGTAAGAGGAGAATGGGGGGTTCTCCCTTGGGGAAGTTAGCGACTATCTCTTTGTTCTTTACCAGTTGTTTGGATTGTTCATTTTGAAGTTTCTTTTGCAGATAGAACTTCTCGACTACCCAAAACAAGATGAAGAACCCCATCAATGATGCAAACAAGGCTGAGTCGCCACTGATTCCTACCGCAACAGTCACGACTAAAAATACACACCATGTTGTGTGTTCCTTAAACAGGTCTCGGATTTGGGCACCGAGAAATTTAATTACTTCCACTTACCATTCTCCCAGACCATCCCAGGAAAAGCAAATCCCAGAAATCCATCTTGTTTAGCTTTCCGAGACCAACCCGATGGGTCATCCATCACATTGTCCTGGAAGTGTGTCAAGATCATCTTACCTTTGATTTCCGGAGGAAGGGTAGAAAGTTCGTCGTAATGAGCATGGGCACCAGACTTACCTGGGTAGGTCTCGCAATCGTGTATGATGAATCCTGCTTCTCTGTAGTAGGGCATCAATGTTTTCTGATTGCTGCCGAATTGACAATCTCCCGTGATGAGTATCGGGTCTCCAATCGGATCCATTTCCGGACCTTCTTCTTGGAGGAAGAGTCCGTGTGAAATAAAGTTCTCAGATCCGTCATAGAAGTGAATTAGAGGGATCATCTCACAGGCAAATCCATCGGGTTCACATCCGATGTGGTGACCTGTAGGGAAGAATCGAGTGCTTGAGTGTAGCTCCATCACATCGAAATAGTCGTCCAGAGACAACAACTTATTCGTGAGTCTGGAGACGGACGGACTAATCATTTTCCAGATCTTTTCTAAGTCGTCTTTGTGTGCATACAGATAGGGTTTGTGTGTCACATCTGGATCAAAGTGCGAAATGAAGGCGAGGTATTCTAGACCACCCATGTGATCTCCGTGAATATGTGAGATGAAAATCGCCTCACATGCATCTCTATGTGTGCATCCTGCCGCGTGTAATGCGTGTCGTAGATCTCCACCCGCATCAAAGAGCATTTTATTTTCCTGATGTGTCTCAAGAAGAAAGCTCGTATTGTAGTTTTGAACCGCAAAAGCACTTCCGGTACCTAAGAATGTGATTTTCATTTCTCTTTTCTCTTTGGGAACACCGCATACCACCAGTAAATAGCAGCGGCAAGGGCATAGAAAACGATCATGCCGAGAACCACAATGATAGCGGACACGATGAGCATGAGAAATGCCCAGGGATTGGCACTTAAAAGAGCGCCGGTGATAAATGAGAAGATAAAACCGTACACAAAATTGGAAATCACATCTGCGTTTTTCCGCATGAGAGAAAACACTATTTGTGTCAGGATAAAGATGCCGGTGAATGCCAGCAGAAAAAAGATCATAGCTTAAGCCACCCGGTGAATCTGTTAAGCAACCAATACAGTCCTGCAAATAAGGCGACACCCGCGCCAACAATGGTGATCACTGTGAGTGAGAAGACAATGGGTTTCCAAAATTCGAGTCCGAGATTCAATTGAACAAATCCGGCGATCCATCCGAGAAGGGTGGCGGGTAGAAACACTTCAAAAAATGTGGGATACCACCACCATTTAGTTAATGTGAGGTGTAGAATGACGAACCCGATCAGTGCGGTGAGGAAACTAGTAAGATAGATGCTCATTTTGAGAGATCCTCGTGGGTAGGGTACAGAGATTTAACTTTGTCTATCCATTGTTGTGTCTTAGCTTTGGCTCGAATCACACGATTTCCGCCACCCGATTTACCGACTACACCTTCGAATGTGACACCTTCGATCTGATTGAGTCTGATCTGGTCCACAAAAAACCGGGTCCAGTTGTGGATACCCAGAAAGTTTGGTGTGGGGAGATCTCCAAAAATCTTCAGGAACGTTCTGGGATCAAGAAAACCATGTTTGTCTACGGAGACATCAAACAAGGTTAGGAATTTAGGATCGCCCACCTGATGCACACCGGCAAAACTTTGCTCTCCCCAGAATTCGCAAAATACGGTGACCTTATCCCATCTCTTCTTGCGGAAGATTTTTTCCAGCTTCTCTGCCATAGTTAACTGAAAGAGATCAACCGACTCACCGAAATCAAGATCCGTCTCATCAAACAATCGGGTTCGGGTTCCACAGAGACACCATCCCTTTTTTCTTCGCCATTCAAAGCGGAGATTGGACCCGTCTATTTTATCAAACACGTAGGCTTGAAACTTTTGGAACGACGTTCCAGTAGACCGAGAAATGGAAGGATACAATAGCATCAGAGAACTTCTCTTTTTCTGCGGATGCTGGGAGGTGTGGTGACTTCATGTACCCAATTTCCTAGTGACGGTAGACCTGCCCAATGACACACTTCCATCATGGGGTGGGCGAGTATGTTGTGTGGTGCCCACTGTAATTTTCGTGGGAGTTTTCCGATGAATGACTTAGTGTAAGTTTCGGTCATGTTTTTGAGTGATCGAATCATGTCTTCTCCTTCGAGATTTGAATAAGAGTGTCATCCGAGATACGAAAAGATTTTAGAACATCAGTCCAGAAAGCTTTTCGTGCATCAGAGGAGTGACAAGGTCCATCCCGACCATCTTGGAATCTCTCTGGATTCACGATAAACAAGTCATGATCGTTGATTCCGTAACGTTTAGCTTCTTCCGAGCGTTCTTCTCGTTCATCCCAATTGTCGAACCAGTGTTCTCCAAAATCATTGTCTAGGGTAAAAAGTCTGCCGAGGAATACAACAGGACTCCACTCGGACAATCCTAATTCGGTTGCTCGATCTGAAAAAAGAGGATTCACGAGGAATGCATCTAACTCTTGTATGTAGTTGAAAACTTGGTATTGCATAACTCTAAATCTTGATCGTGATGGGGTTTCTGAATTTTTCGTAGTTGATGTCGCAAAATGCCGCGTTCACGAAGTGTGTACCATTTCGAATGGTCTGTCCGTATCCTTCGTGAATGTGCCCAAAGATATGAACTTTGGGTTTTATCTGGTGCACACGATGAAGCAAATGAGCGCACCCTAATGTATCGCCGTGAGCTTTATCCAATACGGCTTTTGGAGGACCGTGTGTGATCAGGACGTCGGTATTTTCTGGGATGTTAGCCCACTTCTGTTTCAACTTGGTGCCACCTCGGGGCAACATGAACGACCAATTGCCGTAAAGAGACACCCAAGGGCTTCCGTAAATTAAAAGCCCGTCTATGTTGACCTGAGAGTCTTGTAGGTAGTGGACGTTATTTGGGACCAGAGACTGTGCCATTGACAGGTTGTATTCGAACATGCTGTCATGATTTCCGGCGATACAGATTCGATGTCGTGCTTGTGTTTGATCTCCGAACCACTCGAAGAAAGAACTGAGTTCTTTTGAGTCACCTCGGAAGGACATATCCCCGGCGTGAATTAGAATGTCACACTCTGGAATGGTGAGTTTTTCGTGGTGTGTGTGCGTGTCACTGGTGGCAACTATTTTCAAGGTTCAAATTCCTTCTTCAACTTAAGAAATTCTCGACGGCGTTTTTTTTCCGATGCGATTTTCGTTGCTTCTTTTCGCTCCGCTTCTTGGATTTCTTTCTGTTCTTTCTGACGAATCTCAAAGTCTTCAAACGTCTCTACTACAGATGTCTCGACCAATTCGAACTCCACAATCTCGCAGCCTAGATAAACACTAGGAGGAAATTTATTTGAGGTGGTTCTCTTTGGAGGTGCTAGAATCTGAAAGAGATGTCTCTCTAAGTTTGAGACACTTGTCCAATGTTTCCCGTGTTTTTGGAAATGTGGGCGATGTCCACCCGTAGAAAAAAGACCGTCAGAATTTCTGATCTTGTAGATTTTCATGTGGCGTTTTTCTTGTGTGTGGATGCGGGACCTCTAACACCATTAGAGAAATCGTAGTGGTCTCTCATGGAATTTAGATTCTGGAGAGCTTTCGCAATGGTATCTCCCCAGCCGGTTTTCCCAGTGCGAACACAGACCACCCTCCATAGATGTTCGTCTCTGTCAATATTTACTGGATTCGAGAGACAGTGCTGGAACGGACTTTGATCCGGATCGAAGATTGTGATTTTTTTTTTTTTTTTTT
>Ga0208299_1002795_pt1 | contig 11466 bp, 13 predicted proteins | sample 15_taG_FD_184089 | JGI IMG/M metagenome (GOLD analysis project Ga0208299, IMG submission 184089) | Marine viral communities from the Subarctic Pacific Ocean - 15_ETSP_OMZ_AT15312 metaG (SPAdes) (version 2) | ecosystem: Environmental > Aquatic > Marine > Oceanic | place: Pacific Ocean | collected...
AATGTTACCAGTGAATAAGATTCAAGGTATGGGACCTACAGCTACAACAACACTAACGATTTATTTCGAAAGTGAGAGAAACGAAGTTATTTCAGATACTGTAGCTTTAACTGTTGATGCAGGTAAAATGAAAAAAGTGATTCATTCTATAGTTTCAGCAATGAATAGAGGTCCTCATAGTGATGGCGTTACAGTGATAGCTGATGACGTTACAACAGATTATGATGGCACTACAAGAGCTGCAGCATACATTGATCCAAACATCACAGCATGTGGCGCGATTTCAGTTGGTTAGAATTTGAGACTAACTGCGCAAGATCTGCGTGAATTAAATATCCTTAAGTATTACAGGCTCACTAGAAAGTGGGTCTGTAAGACTTACGGGATTAAAGATGCAGATTTAGAATTATTAATTTATTTAGATTGTAAAGGAAGATTTACACGAAAAGATTTCATGGACGGAGTATATACTTACTCATGGGATAAAGCAAGATGGGAGAGATTAAGAAGAGGTGGTTGGATAGAAACTTGGAGACATAGGAATCGTACGACAATAATGTATTCAGTTTTTAAAACATCTTTTAAGTGCTCTCAAATGATAAGTAGGATATATAGGATTCTATTAGGCGAAGAGGACTTACCTACATCGGGTAGAAGTATATTTTATAATAACAAATCATATACAGATAAAGTTTATAACAAAGCTATAGATGATATGATAAAAGATAAAGATAGATAATTATGAGTAAATCACCATTTAAAATGAACGGATTTTCCGGATTCGGAAATTCACCGTTAAAAGATACAGATCCACATACAGGTGGACATACACATAATGATGGAAGTAGGGAAGCTCCTAAAGCTAGTATGATGGGATCAAATGTATATTATGAAAAAGGATATACAGATAAGAAAACAAAAAGACCGAAAAATAGAAAAGCTTTTAAATTTACAAAAGTTGGAAAATTTTTAAGTAGAACATTTGGTGGTGGAGGTAGCAGTGGAGGATCTACCACAAAACTAGGGTGTGGACCAGGATCTTGTTCTTGATATGGGATTTAAACTAGGAACAGAAACAGGAAATTATGCTGTTAGTGGTGAGATTCGAACTAAACTTCGATTTCATCAAGAATCTGGTGGAGATGCATCTGTACCTGGAACACCTGTTATTAGAATGCCACTAGAACCTGGTGTTATGGGTGAATCTAATATGGATGGTAGTATATATATTAGTGATATGATAGAGCCAGATAGTTATCAAGAAAGACATACTATATCACACGAAATGCGTCACGCTACAGATATAAAAATTGGTAAACTAGAGTATGCTGATGATTATGTTAAATGGAATGGTGAAACATTTCCTAGAAAAACTAGGTATGGTAAAGATATGATTCAAGTAGATGGTAAATGGAAAGAAGCTGGACATAAAGGTTTTCCTTGGGAACAAGAAGCAAATAACGGAAATTAAATTATGAATGTATTAAGTAAAATATTTTCAAGTGGAGCTGTAGAGCTCGTAAAAGGAGTAGGTGGAGTCATAGATAATCTAACTACATCGAAAGAAGAAAAACTTGAAGCAGAACAAAAAGTTAAAGAACTCGTTTCTAGTTACGAAATAGAGATGGAAAAGAATATTACTGAGAGATGGAAAATGGATATGGCATCCGATTCATGGCTCAGTAAAAATATAAGACCACTAGTTTTAATATTTCTAGTAGTATCTACAGTGTTGTTAGTATTTATTGATGCTGGAGTTATTTCTTTTGAGGTTAAATCTTCATGGGTCGATCTATTACAATTAGTATTAATAACCGTGATTGGTGCCTATTTTGGTGGACGATCACTAGAAAAAGTAAAAAAATAAAATTATGGGAATAAATTCAACAGAAGTCTCTTATGGCTTTGGACAGCTAGGTAGCGCTTATGCCGATGTGGCAAATATAATAGTACCACCAGTAGGACACGTGATCGTTGCTATTACATTTTTAGCTGAAAATACACCAACACTTTTAACGCCAGAAAAGTTAACTACCGTAACAGGAAGTGCAGGAGTTGGTTCTGGTCCTAGTTATGTGTCTATAGCAGGAACAGCAAATGTAGCTTTAGCTACAGCGGAAAGTGATCAAAACTTTAGAGGAGCTCATGCTAGCGCGATAGGTGATTGTACTAATTCTGCTGCTGGTGTCGAACACACACTCACAACAGCGGCTCCAGTTGGCACGGTGAGAGTTGGACAATATGTTTTATTAGCAAATACAGCAGCTGATAATGATGGTTCTACACCAATGGTTTTAGATGTTAGTACTTCAGATGGCTGTCCAATTCCAATATATTCTGGACCTAATCAAACAGGGGTGCAGGTAACTTCTCACACAGCAACAAATAAAGTAACATTAAGTGGTAACATAACAGCTAGTACACAATCTTTAATATTCTTAGATGAACATCATGGCGCTGGTGGTTTGACAGCTGCTTCACAAGCGTTTCCATCTGGATTAACTATATATGGTAGATGGACAGCATTTAAACCGTCTGCAGCTGGCGTAATCTGCTATTTCGGTAAATAATAATGCTCGGACTCGGTAACACGTTAAGTGGAGGTATAGTACCGGCGGCGGCAGAGGTTTATGCAGATTCTTACTCAATGAATTTTGACGGAACAAATGATTATATCACGGCAGATGGTGCGGCTTCAGAAATTAGCGGGGATCTTGGTTCAGTTTCTCTATGGGCTAAGTTAGAACCTTACTCTTATACTGAAACTATATTTAGCTCGAGAATTGACAGCGACAACTATCTTTGGTGCTTTTATCATGGTGGAACTAACCAAACTAGATTTGAGATGAAAGGAGGTGGTACTGAAGAAACTCTTATGACTACTACTACAGTAGAAAATAATGGATGGCATCATTTTGCTTTTACTTGGGATTCTTCAGCGAATACATCCGCTTTTTATGTAGATGGTAGTAGTGTTGACACGGGAACTGCTCCTGCTTTCGAGGGTACAATAGATGAAATAGAGTTTGGTAAAAGAAGATACACGGCTTGGGGAGAATTTGAGGGAAATATGAATGATATAGCAATTTTTAGTGATGTTTTAACATCAGGTGAGGTTACCTCAATATACAATAGTGGAGATCCTAAAGATGAAAGTAGTCATAGCGGTTTAGTAGCATATTGGAAGATGGAACAAAACACTGATGATAGCTCCTCTAATTCAAACTCATTAACATTAGTTAATGGAGCTACTTATGAAGCTGATGTACCTTAAAATAAAATAAACAATAATTAACTTAAATTAAATAAAATGGCAAAAAGAAAAACACCGAAAGCGGAGAAAGTAATTAATTTAGCTCCTAAACCAGAAAAGATTACAGACGAACAATTAAATAAACTACAAAGTACTGTTAAAACAATAGATCATATTACTGTAGATATAGGAAACTTGGAAATTAAAAAGTATAGTTTACTTAAAGCGTTAGAAAAAGTACAAGAGGAAATTCAAGAAATGCGAGGAGAATTCTATAAAGAATACGGAACTGATAACATTAATATTCAAGATGGAAATATAAGTTATCCTGAAGAACCTAAACAATCAGAAAATGGCGAAACTAATTAGGAAGATTAGTATAGGTAAAGATTATAAAAATGATGCCATGCATTACGCTGTTGGTCAAGAAGTGTATGGTGGACATAAAATTTGTGATATATTAGAAGAAGAAGATAAATTTTCTGTTTATATTAGAAAAAATGATAACGTTTTACCATGGAAAGATTTTAATAAGAATATGGCGGTATCTGTAGAATATAATCTAGAATACTAATGAAAAGTGTTTACAACTTTGTTGTAACACCAGTAGGAGAAAGGTATAATAATAATAAAGAGATTGAGGGTGGAGATCTTATTTTAAATACTGAGATTTATAATCATCAATTCGTAAATAGAATTGCAAAAGTTATATCTACACCTATAATTGGTGATACAGATATTAAACCTGGAGATGAAGTTATAGTACATCACAATGTGTTTCGTAGATGGAATAACGTAAAAGGTATAGAGAAAAATAGTAGAAGTTATTTTAACGAATCTACGTATTTTATAACTCAAGATCAAATATTTTTATATAAAAGAGATGGTGAATGGAACGCTCCAAAAGGATTTTGTTTTATAAAACCTTTAAAAGCAATAGATCAATTTAATATTGAATCTGAAAAACCTTTACAAGGTATTGTTAAGTATTCTGACGGTACCGTTGAGGTTAACGAACTAATTGGTTTTAGGCCAAAAAGTGAATATGAGTTCGTAATTGATGGCGAGCGACTATATCGTGTTTTATCTAATTTTATAACTATCAAATATGAATATCAAGGAAACGAAGAAGAATATAATCCAAGCTGGGCAGAAAGCAGTTGAAGAACTAATTAAAGTTGCCAAAGAGCCTATTGTTGATAGTGGAGATGATATTACAGCAGATAGACTTAAGAATGCTGCGGCTACTAAAAAGTTAGCGATATTTGATGCTTTTGAAATACTAACTAGAATTCAAGAAGAAGAGAACTTACTTGAGGGTAAAGAATCTGAAAAGAAAGAAACAGTTTTTAAAGGATTCGCAGAAGGTAGATCTAAATAATGTACGAGCAAAGTTTAGTTAAAATAATAGAACCTATAAAAAAGACTACTATCAGTAGACTTAATAAAGGTAAAAAATGGAAATATGGATACAATAAAGAGCATGATGTTATCGTTATATCAAAAACTGGGCAAATTGGTGAAATATATGAAGTGCAAAATTTGCGAATTGCTTTGCCTAAAGTGCCAAAACGAGTGCACGACAACAAAAAAGGAAAATGGATAAAAGAAGAATATCCTAAAGAATTAAGTAGGATAAAGAATATATTTGATTGGAAAAACTATCCAGACGAACAAAAAGATCAATGGTTCGATTATATAGACGAAGAGTTTAAAAGAAGAGATGAGGGGTTTTGGTTTATGAATAAAGATAAACCAACTTATCTCGTAGGAACTCACTACATGTATTTACAATGGAGTAAAATTGATGTTGGTGCTCCAGATTTTAGAGAGGCAAATAGAATATTCTATATATTTTGGGAGGCGTGTAAAGCAGATAAGAGATGTTATGGTATGTGCTATTTAAAAAACAGACGTTCAGGATTTTCTTTTATGTCATCTGCAGAAGCTGTTAACTTAGCTACATTAGCAAGTGATAGTAGATATGGAGTACTTTCTAAAACAGGTGCAGATGCTAAGAAAATGTTTACGGATAAAATTGTACCAATTAGTATAAATTACCCATTCTTTTTTAAACCGATTCAAGATGGTATGGATCGACCTAAAACAGAATTAGCATATAGAGTACCTGCTAGTAAATTTACAAGAAAGAAAATTACATCTAACGAAAAACTAGAAGATTTACAAGGATTAGATACAACTATAGATTGGAAAAATACTGGTGATAATAGTTATGACGGTGAAAAACTAAATTTATTAGTACATGATGAAAGTGGTAAGTGGGAGAGGCCCGACAATATATTAAACAACTGGAGAGTTACAAAAACATGTTTACGATTGGGTAGTAGGATTATAGGTAAATGTATGATGGGCTCGACTTCAAACGCATTAGACAAAGGTGGAGACAATTTTAAGAAACTATATAGCGCATCAGATGTCACAAAAAGAAATAGAAATGGCCAAACGAAGTCTGGTTTATATTCTTTGTTTGTCCCAATGGAATGGAACTACGAAGGATTTATTGATGAGCACGGAATTCCAGTTTTTGATACACCAGACGTCGATGTGCTCGGTCCAGATGGTGAATTAATAGATGTAGGCATTATAGAACATTGGCAAAATGAAGCTGATGGTTTAAAAGGTGATCATGATGCTTTAAATGAATTTTATAGACAATTTCCAAAAACTACTGAGCACGCGTTTAGAGATGAAGCAAAAGGAAGTATATTTAATCTAGTTAAGATATATGAACAAATAGATTATAATGAAGAAATGTCTAGAACTCTTGGGGTTACTAAAGGTAATTTCCAATGGGTTAACGGAGTAAAGGATTCACAAGTTATATTTTATCCAGATCAAAATGGTAGATTTAAAGTTAGTTGGGTTCCAAAGACTGGATTACAAAATAGAGTGGTACTTAAAAATGGTATAAAATATCCTGGTAATGAACACATGGGAGCGTTTGGTTGCGATTCTTATGATATATCAGGGACCGTAGATGGACAAGGTTCTAAAGGAGCATTACACGGCTTAACCAAGTTTAGTATGGAGGACGCTCCTGCGAATAGTTTCTTTTTAGAATACCTATCAAGACCACCTACGGCTGAAATGTTTTTTGAAGATGTTCTAATGGCATTAGTGTTTTACGGAATGCCAATATTAGCAGAGAATAACAAACCTAGATTACTTTATTATCTTAGAAGAAGAGGTTATAGAGGATTTAGTATGAATCGGCCAGATAAAGTATGGAATAAACTATCTGTGGCAGAAAGAGAAGTTGGAGGAATTCCTAACTCCAGTGAAGATATAAAACAAGCACATGCTGCTGCTATTGAAATGTATATACAAGATCACGTAGGCATGAAGCAAGATGGAACATTTGGAGATTTATATTTTAACGCTTTGTTAAATGATTGGACTAGATTTGATATAACTAAGCGGACAAAGTTTGATGCGTCTATTAGTTCAGGTTTAGCGATTATGGCAAATAATAGACATTTGTATGCTCCAAACGCAAAGATTGAAAAACCAACACTAAATATAAATATTGCTAAATATTCAAATAAAGGCAGTATGTCTAAAATAATTAAAGAATAGTATGAGACAGTTCCCCAGTCAAGTTGTTAGTGATGTAGAAAAAATAAGTTTTGAGTATGGATTAAAAATTGCTCAAGCTATAGAATCAGAGTGGTTTGATAAAGGAAACTATTCTAGTAGATATATTAATAGCAAAAATAATTTTCATAATTTAAGATTATACGCTAGAGGCGAACAGTCAATTCAAAAATATAAGGATGAGTTATCAATAAATGGTGATTTGTCCTATCTTAATTTAGATTGGAAACCAGTTCCAATTATTTCAAAGTTTGTTGATATAGTAGTTAATGGTATTGCAGAAAGAGTATACGATATAAAAGCCTACTCACAAGATCCATATGGAGTAAGTAAAAGAACAGAATACATGGATTCTATTATGGAAGACATGAGAACTAAAGATTTAAAACACTTTGTTAAGGAAAAATTTGGAATGGATTTGTTTAATAATAGTCCACATTTACTTCCAGATTCTCAAGAAGAGTTAGATTTGCATATGCAACTTAATTATAAACAAGGTGTAGAAATAGCAGAAGAACAAGCTTTAAATGTTTTATTTGAAGGAAACAAATATGAACTTACTAAAAAGAGATTTTATCATGATTTAACCGTGTTAGGTATAGGTGCTGTTAAAACTTCTTTTAACACGTCTGAAGGTATTACTATTGATTATGTTGATCCAGCTAATTTAGTTTATTCTCATACTGACTCCCCTTATTTTGATGACATATATTATGTTGGTGAAATAAAAGATATACCGATAAATGAACTTGTTAAACAATTTCCGCATGTAACAACAGAAGATTTAGAAGAAGTAGTTAAAGATAGTAATAGATATAATAAAAGAGATAGTTCAAAAGAATTAGATGATAATACAGTTTCAGTATTATATTTTAATTATAAAACTTATATGAACGAGGTTTATAAGTTAAAAGAACTCGCTAGTGGCGCGGATAAAGCGATAAAAAAAGATGATTCTTTTAATCCACCAGAAGAAATGGATTCTAATTTTGGTAAAGAATCTAGAAAACTAGAATGTTTATATGAAGGAGCTTTAGTTCTAGGAACAAAAAAATTACTTAAATGGGAGATGTCTAAAAATATGATGCGTCCTAAAAGTGATTATACTAAAGTTAAAATGAATTATGCTATTTGTGCACCTAGAATGTATGAAGGTAGAATAGAATCTTTAGTTGGTAGAATTACTGGTTTTGCTGATATGATTCAATTAACCCATTTAAAAATACAACAAGTCATGTCTAAAATGATGCCAGATGGTGTTTATTTAGACGCTGATGGTTTAGCAGAAATTGATTTAGGTAATGGAACAAACTACAATCCTCAAGAAGCTTTAAATATGTTCTTCCAAACTGGTAGTGTTATAGGTAGAAGTTTGACAACAGAAGGGGATTTAAATCATGGAAAAGTTCCAATTCAAGAAATTACAAGCGGTGCTGGTGGACAAAAATTACAATCCTTAATTGGTAATTATAACTACTATTTACAGATGATTAGAGATTGCACTGGTCTTAATGAAGCTAGAGACGCAGCTAATCCAGATCCAAAAGCGTTAGTAGGTGTGCAAAAGATGGCGGCAGCTAATTCCAATACAGCAACTAGACATATATTACAAGCTGGACTATTTTTAACAGCTGAAGTTGCAGAATGCTTATCTCTTAGAATATCTGATGTTATAGAATATTCACCAACAAAAAACGCTTTTATTCAAGCTATTGGAGCTCATAATATAGCAACACTAACTGAAATGAGTGAATTACATTTATATGATTTTGGTATATTTATAGAATTATCCCCAGATGAAGAGGAAAAAGCTATGTTAGAAAACAATATACAAACAGCGTTAGCACAACAAGGTATAGAGTTAGAAGATGCTATTGATCTTAGAGAGATTAAAAATATTAAACTCGCTAATCAAGTATTAAAAATTAGACGTAAAAAGAAAATACAAAGAGATCAACAAATCGCACAAGAAAACATGCAGGCCCAAGCACAGGCTAATATCCAACAACAAGAATCTTCTGCTGAATTAGAAATACAAAAACAGCAAACATTAACACAAAGTCAAATCCAATTAGAACAAGCAAAATCTCAGTTTGAAATAGAAAAATTGATTGAAGAAGCTGAAATAAAGAAACAACTTATGGAACAAGAGTTCCAGTATAACATGCAATTGAAGGGGGCTGAGACAAACCAAAGATCTCAAGGAGAAAAAGAAAAAGAAGACCGTAAAGACCAAAGAACAAAAATTCAAGCAACTCAACAAAGTGAGATGATTGACCAAAGACAAACTGGAAAACCACCTAAAGATTTTGAATCAGTAGGCAACGATGTGTTAGGTGGAATTGATATGTCTGAATTTGGACCTAGATAAACAATTTATTAATTTTATAATATTATATTATGGCAAAAAAGAAAAAAGAAGAAGTAGTAGAAAAGACTACAAACGAACCTAAAGGTGACGTTACAAAAGTAAAAGCAAAAATGAAGAAACCAACAGAAGTTGTTGAAGAAACAATAACTAAAATTGATTTAAGTAAACCACCAAAAACAGAAACAGATGCCGTTCAAGAGCGAGAAACAGAGGAAATACATGTGGGCGAATCATCCGGAGATAGCGAGACGATGGGAGAAGGAGGAGCAGAGTCCGATACGGCAAAAGTTGAAGAAGTCAAAGATGAACCCGAAGCTGAGGATACACCCGTTGTTGAGGAAATAACAAATGAAACAAAGCAAGAAGTTGAAGAATTAGCGGAACAAGTTACAGATGCTATAATTGAAACTCAAGAAACCGGAGAGGATCTACCAGAAAATATTCAAAAATTAATGGATTTTATGGAAGAAACTGGTGGAGATTTAAATGATTATGTTACGCTTAATCAAGATTATTCTAAATTAGATAATCAAGATTTATTATTTGAACATTATAAGCAAACAAAACCTCATTTAAATATAGAAGAAATTAACTTCCTTATGGAAGATCAATTCTCTTATGACGAAGAAGTTGACGACGAAAGAGAAATAAAAAGAAAAAAATTAGCGTTAAAAGAGCAAGTTGCCAACGCTAAAACTCAATTGGAAGAGACCAAATCCAAATACTACGAAGATATCAAAGCTGGAAGTAAGTTAACTTCAGAGCAACAAGAAGCTATTGAATTCTTCAACAAACATAACGAGGAATCAGAGAGAAATTATGAAGCAAGTAAGAAACAATCTGAGATCTTTATAAATAAAACTAATAATCTTTTCAACGATAAATTCAAAGGTTTTGAATACAAAGTTGGAGAGAAAAAATTTAGATTTAACGTTAAAGATTCAGGTCAACTGAAAGAAACTCAAGGCGACATTAATAACTTTATCAAAAAGTTTTTGACTAAAGAGAACACAATGAAAGATGCCGCGGGTTATCATAAAGGACTTTTTACCGCTATGAACCCTGATGCCGTTGCTAATCATTTTTATGAACAAGGCAAAGCTGATGCTTTAAAAGATAGTATTGCTGAATCAAAAAATGTTAGCATGGACCCTAGACAAGCCCACGTTGAAAACGTGAATACTAGTGGTTTAAGAGTTCGCGCGTTAGACAGTGATGATCAATCCGATTTTAAGTTTAAAATTAAACAAAAATAATTAATTTAAAATTACAAAATTATGGCAATTACTGCAGGTGGTAGTTTAAATAGTGTACCCGCTCCAATACAGCAGGCACTAGTTTCAAACTACTTCGATTTTACCGCGACAGCTGGACAAGGCTGGGCGCAACAATATTTACCAGATCTTATGGAGAAAGAAGCTGAGGTATTTGGTCCTAGGACTATATCTGGATTTCTTTCACAAGTAGGAGCTGAAGAGGCTATGTCGGCTGATCAAGTCGTATGGTCTGAACAAGGTAGATTACATCTATCTTACACAGGTAACGTAAGTAATGGTACCGGTGGTGTTGACTCTGTTGGACAGGTTACGATTACAGGGAATATAGACGCAAACGCTACTTATACAGCGAGTTCACATGGTGTTAGAGTGAATGACACGGTTATTGTAGCTAATTCTAATGGTACTTTCAAATGTTTAGTAACTACAGTTGCTGCTGATGTTATTGACGTAGCTCCTTACAACGCTGGAGCCGCTGGTCTTACAACGTTAACAACAGCCGACGCAACAACCGTATTAGTTTATGGTTCTGAATACACGAAAGGTACTTCTTATATGGATGGCGGTGCTGTTACAACTCAGTCTGATCAAAGAGGTGCTAACGAACCATCATTCTTATCTTTCACTAACAAACCGATCATTATAAAAGATTACTACGAAGTGTCAGGTTCTGATACTGCTAGAGTTGGTTGGGTTGAAGTTACTGGTGAAACTGGACAAAGTGGATATCTTTGGTATTTAAAAGCTGAAGCTGATACGAGAGCTAGATTTAATGATTACTTGGAAATGGCGATGTTAGAAGGTGAGCTAGCAGATGCTGCATCTGTTGCTGATTCTTCAAACGTAATGTACAATACTGCAACTACACAGGTTGGTACTGAAGGCTTATTTGCGGCTGTTGAATCAAGAGGTAACATGTCTTCTGGTATTACTGGTGTTAACGCTGCTAC
>Ga0208299_1002796_pt1 | contig 11464 bp, 15 predicted proteins | sample 15_taG_FD_184089 | JGI IMG/M metagenome (GOLD analysis project Ga0208299, IMG submission 184089) | Marine viral communities from the Subarctic Pacific Ocean - 15_ETSP_OMZ_AT15312 metaG (SPAdes) (version 2) | ecosystem: Environmental > Aquatic > Marine > Oceanic | place: Pacific Ocean | collected...
GCATAATCCGTCTGGGGCCACCAACTTTATCACGTTTTTTACTTCCATATTTTATTAAAGATTCTTTCCATTTTCTCTCATGCTGACTGGAAAGATTCATCGAAATAGCAGATGCATTAGCATCCGATACGGACAACTGACCAGCCCTATCCATATATAATTTGCACTTAACAAAGTCAGTAATAAAGGAATGAAGTGTATTATCTATTCCTTTTGTTTTTAAATCATCAGTAATGGCAGTCACAGCATCTGGTTCTGCGTAATAATGAATTAAAATTCCATTTGTAACAGCTTCGTCTATTGGTTTATATTGTCCAAGTTTTTTATGTGTACTTGAAGCATCACTTCCTTGCGTAGTAACAATAGCAAGATGATCTCCTTTTATAAACCAAGCTATATAATCTTCTGGATATTTATATGTACTCGCCATTAGTCTATATCCATAGTTTGAATTTCATTATTTAAAAGTCTTGGGATCATAACATATTCACCATTTGCATCCATAAAATCAACTCTAAATACCTTATTTATTTCTACCCCAGCATTAGTATCAGAATCACTAAGAGTATACCATTGTTGATCTGCAACCGTAGTCGCTTTCGCATATTCAACTCTTGTATTATACTTTCCCGATTCTACCAGTGCTTCATTTATTAAAGCCATAACGTAAGTTTCTGGCGCATCTGGAAAAACTTGTCTTACCATTGATAAAATCTTTTTTACTGTTAAACTATGTACAGCCATTAATCAGAATCCTTTCCAAGTAATCCAATTTGTTGCCAAGTCCTTGTTTCATCTTCCCAATCGTTAACTGTCATATCGGGCCAACTGCCGGGCAATACCCAAGTCGTGGATGTATCTAAGACAACTAACGTAAATGATGGTGAGGTGTTCAGCGCCACCAAAGAAAAAGATGGAGAGGTAGGTAGTGTTACTAAAGTTTTGGCCATTATACATCATCCAATAATGCAGCTATATGAGCCTTAACAACACTACCATTAGTTCCAGTTGGATATCCGTAAGTTCCATCCATAGTAACTGATATTCCATGTAAATCCGCAACAGTTGTATTAGGAGCTTTAATTACTGTCATTTCACCAGCTCCTATAATAATACCATCACCAACATCCCACGCAGCAGTACCAGCATCTAAAACTACACAAATACCATCGGTTGAGGTTTCAGACAAATTCTTAATACAAATCCAATGAATCTTATCTCCAGTAGCTACTGCATCTGTCGTACCTAAATAATCATGACTAGTAGTTAATAAATCTGCGGAACTATCGCCTGGTACATTAAGTTCTGCAAATACCCATTTATCGTTTGCATCTTTTGGCCCATAATTTAAAAGACCACTCATGGAAGATTTTATTTCATTTAGAAATATAGAAACCGATGTACTGCCAACGGCAGCATCTACTAATTCAGCCATTATTAACCACCATCATCTATTATAGCTGCTATAGTACATCTAACAACTCCAGATGAAGTACCAACGTGTAAATTTTGACACTCTACACCAGAAGCTGCCTTAAATTTTAGAACAATAGCTTCATCCTTACCCACCTCTATAACATTAGCCACAGAAGCTGCGTCACTTGCATCTAAATTTATATATACTTTAGAAGAAGTTGCTGTACTTCCATCTGTTGTACCACTATGCTTTAGAAATAAATATCGTATATCATCACCTGCTGCTGTAGTTCCTCCTTCGGTAAACGCAGTACTAGCTGGTATCAAATCTGCACTAGCCGCTGCAACATCTCTCGCTGCACTATATACCCATTTATCATTAGCGTCTACCTTTTCATATTCTAACTTTCCACCTAATGAGCTTTTAATATCATGATGTATAGCATCTACTGCATCAGCATCTGAATCTGCAGCGATTGTAACGACTGGGGTCATTGAGACTACCCCTCTTGCTGTATCTGCCATTATTTCTCTCCTTTAATTATTGCCCGCGTGATGCTGGCGCACCAGTTAATAATTGTAATCCACGTTGATAATCTGCTGTCAAATTTTGATGCCGACTTACCAACCATTGATAATCTGTAACTTGTTTAGTTATTTTTGCGCTATAATTTTGAATCTCAGAAGACACCTCAGCCTGATATTTTTGCAATTCATTAGATGCCTCAGCCTGATATCTCTGTAATTCGCTAGCATATTTTTGCATCTTACTATTATTGTCTGCTATAACATCTTCTATCTGTTTAGCAGCGTTTGCTAAATTCAATGACTGGTCTTGCTGTTTATTGAACTGGGCAATTGCTGCCTTTGTTCTAAATCTTTCTACTTCTGCTTGTAAATCTTGAGTTACCTTCGTTACCTCTTCTTGAAATTCCATTTGATAACGAGTATTTTCTTTATCAAATTCTGCCTTTTCATTTTCAAAATTAGTTCTAACTTCAGAAATTTGAGCTTGTACTTTTCCCAATCTCGCAGTAGCCAACTCTAAATCTTCATGAAATAAATCAAGACTTACTTCCGACAAAGATAAAGCAGTAGACGGTTTCGTAAATGCTGGAGCATTACCACTAACATCTATCTTAGCTGGTACAACTATAGATTCAATTGAAGCATCAGCATTAGTTGCATCGGTATAAGATACTGTGCTAATTGTTGGTGCGACTGGGGCGGGTGGAAAAGCCAATGTAGGCAAGGTAACATCAGTCGGTAGCGATGACGATTTACCATTCATAGCCTGTTGCAATGCTTTTAAAGCAGCATATAAAACAACTAAGTATTCAGCTTCATTTGGAAAATTAGCAATTGTATCAATATCGCTAGCATCTAATATAGTACCACTTTCTTGGCTATATGTAAGAACTGATACAAGTTTATTTCCACTTCCACCAGATGGGAGTATATTAAATTTACCGTCGTTAATATAATATGCAGGATCTGTTGCTGTCGCATATTCCATATCATCGCTATCAGCAACCCTACCCCTTTTATTAGCTGGTATACGACGACAAGGTTGATCTATTGTCCCATTATTGCGCGTCATAGATAATACTTTATGCCCTTCAGACTTAGTCGTACCAGAGGTAACAGCTGTTTCTTCTGCTACGCGCTCTAACATATTGCGAGGCATAGCATTGATAACTTCATTAGCTCCTTCAGTTATAAACTGATTTACCGCATCTTGATCTTCAGTCCAAGATGATCCTACTAGGTCTATTACTTGTGCGTCAAAATTTGCCATTTATTAATATCTCTTTGCTCTTGCTTTAGCTCTTTTAGCCGCAGCTTTACCTTTTTTAGTATATGGATACTTTTTTACTTTGCCAGATTTCTTTCTTACTGTAGGCATATTAAAATCCCTTCCACCGACTATCGGCTTTATTCATTTTATCAATACTATCTTCATAAGAAATAGTATTAAACTCTACATCCGTTCTTTTCCCGGCTTCAGTTCTCATCCAAGAGTTTGTTGTAAATTTTGGCGCAGAGGCTCTTTTACCGCACTCTCTACAATAGAACCAATTCTCCGGATTCGATTCTTTGCAATGCTGACACTTAGGCATCTTAACCTAAGTAAACTATAATTACTGCAATTGTATAGGGCGAAAGTTGCACAGCAGTCATACTTTGAACCGCACCGCTAGTGCTATCTAGTGACTGCCAGAAATCATTAATTTGTGCCGACAATGTACCAGACGTACCACTGTCTTCTGTTCCAGACGGAACTTGCCCTACTATAATTTTTGTTATCGTGTTATAAGCTGCCATACTATCTCCAATTTTAAAATTTTTAGGATTTTAGGGGCTAAACCTTTATACGAATAGCCCCACAGTATCCAAAACTGTTTACCTTTATCTATTTAGGTAATTAAGCACTAGCAGATTCTACAATAAGAACAGTTCCAATTGCAGTAGCATTGTATCCGCTAAGATGCCAATTGGTACCATCGCATAAGAACGAGAATCTCATTCCTTCTGTCGATTGTGCCACTGAACCATCTACAGTTATTTTTGATAATCCATCAACATCGTCAACCGTACTGTTTGCAGCACCGCAGACAATATAACCGTATATATCGGTTCCATCAGCACCAGTTGATACAGAAAAATCTGCATCGTCATCACAATTAACTGTAAAACAGAAATCATACCATACACCTTCAGAACCTGAAGCTGTTGGCAGAGTTATTGCAACGTTGTTATCTACTGCTGACATATCAACAAGATATAGAGTCCCAGACTCAGCATCCGTTAATGTTCTTGATACAGCAGCGCCATTGTCAATATTCTGTATTGCACGCTTTTTAGTATTATAGCTTCCGCTACTAGAATTTAATGACTTATTATACATTCTTTAACCTCCTTACAGTTCTACTTGATAAAGTGCATGAGATTCTGGAAGTGTAATTTCCAAACCTGCTTCAGTAAGAACCATGTCTTTTCTCAAGTCTTCATCAGAGTTTTGTACGTTAGTTAAAATTGATGTATCGCGATTAATTCCATTACCTACTAATGGCCTGTAAGATACTTTACTCATATCAACCATTGCCATAAAGTTGGCAGAAATACCACGGAATAGCGGTTCTTTGACCAAATGCATTGTACCATGAACGGTTTCAATGGTAAATACTTTATGACCAAAAGCGCCTGCGCGTTCTTCCAACGCCATTCTATATGGGGCTTGGTTAGTAGTTGTAGCAGCACCACTCAAAGCAGCATTAGCATTATGAGCCATACTTGAACTCAAGAATGAACTTGAACCAAGTTTGTTAAAGAAAGAAATTACAGGAAGACCTGCAAGAACTAACTTTTCACTTGCCCCGCCACGAGCTGGATCGAACATTACTTCCATATCTGAAAGCAAACGATCGTACGTCAACTCTGAACTAGCTACACTCCTAAAATACGGTTCGCCAGCCGTGTAACTCATATCGCCAGTACCAAGGATTGCTTTACCATTCTTTAGAATGTGTCCAACAACACCTTCGGTATATTGAATAGAGCTTACACGAGCTCTTTGCCCGAATAGCAATGCTCGCTCAATATCTACTTTATGCTCACGAAGTTTAAGAGCCCAAATGCGCTCCCATTCGTTTGCATAACCGCGATAACGAGTAGCAATTGCCGTATTCGACATTTCAGCTGCGGTTTTAAAGATCTGCGTATAGCCGAAATCATCTTCGATTTCGCTAGACCATACATCAGGTGATCCGCTTCCTTCTTGGAATGAAGTACCAATTACTTGACAATTATCATTGTCAGCTATAATATCTTCACCCGTAATAGCACTATCCCCAGAAGTTACTGTATTAGATATATTAATAATCTTACCAGTAAACGAACTAGATGTGCCTAAGTCAGCAGGAGCACTTTCTACACGGACTAAAGTCTGTGAATAGCCAGCAGCTCCACTAACGGTATTAACGGCAAAAACCATTCCTTTTGTAAGGAAATCAACCGACGCACCGCCAGAAGCTGTTCCACCCGAAGCACTATCAGAATCAACTGTAAACAGATAAGAGCTTCCCGCACTTACGGCAGAACCTCCATTTACGTCAGCAGCTAATTTAAAGTTACGAGTAGTCCAATCAATCTTAGAACGATTTTCTAAGAACCGAAATACAGGATCGTCCGTTGGTACTTTTGCAACTTTTGAAAGATATACAAAAAACGGCGATTCCTCTGGTGCCAATTCGGCAACTCGGTCTGAAAAATCGTATAATCGGCGGCGATCAGGCGCTTGCCCAATACCAGCAGTAGCAGCAGCAGCTGTAATGTCATAACTGGATTTTACTCCACTTGTAACAGCCATGTGTTACCTCCTATTTTTGATTATTTTTAATTAGGGAATTCTCCCCGCTTGCCCAGCTTGCAAAATTCTATCCCAAGCGGAATCCTGTTCGTTCTTCCTTGGTGGTTCGCCACCTTGAAGAATTCCAGCAGTCCGTGGAATGCTTTGAGCTGCCTTAACTGCTTCCATGTTCGGAGAAACGTTATCACTTCCTTTATTATAATATTTACGATACACGTCAATTAACAGATCAATTGGTAACTGATCTCTTGGTGTAGTCGCAAATTCAATAAATTCACTGATATCCTTTTCATCCTGCATGTTGTAGTTACTAGATAACTCATTGCGCAAATTTTGCAACGCAACTTGGCCTTGTATCTGAGACATATGTTGTCCAACAGCCTCGTCTACTAAAGCCTTCTCCTGAGATGTCCTCATCTTATATGAGGCAGACTCAGGCTTGTAATAGGCTTCCCATGGGTCAAAAGATGATTCGTCAACTGCGTTGGGATCATCTTGTTCGCGTATAGTTTCCTGATTGCCTTTCCCCTCTAACTTATCTCTTATTGCCTCAACTACATCAGGTCTTGATTCAAGAACCCTTTGCAGTTCAGACATTGGAGCAAGTTGTTGGTACTCGCCTTGAAGTTTATCGTAATCAGCCTTTTGCTTATCATACATAGACTGAAACTTACGAGTTTCATTTTCCCAGTCAGTTCCATAGTCAATTTCGCTATCGTCGCCTTCTTTAACAATTAAATTAGGCGGCCTTTTATTGCCTTCATTTACTACAGAATCTTGCACGTTTGGCATTTCTGATGCTAATTCAACATCGGGCATAGAAACATCTAAACCCTCCCTTGGATTCGCCCCAGCGTTTGCCTCCGGCGCTTCAACTACACTATTTTGCACTTGTTCTTCCATATAACCTCCTTTTAGATTTCTTCTTTAACTCGCAACACCCGTAGATACCGCGAAGAAGTTAAACCTATGATTATTGTTTATTTTGTGCGCTCCCTCTCTTGGAGGAGCTCCCTTTATTCGCCTTTTGTACAGCTAACGCAGCTTCAGCACGAACATCCGCTTTATCAATCACACCTTCTAGTTGATTAATCTTGACTCTTTCCTTATACTTAGCGTCAGAGGCAATCTCATTCAAATCGGTCTTAAATTTCTCTGTGATAACTTGCTTCTTAGCGTGAACCGCTTCACGGTCTGCCGTTTGCAAATCACCTGTGAGTTCTTTTACTTGACCTTCTAGTTGTTGTATGTATGACTGCATTTTCGCCATCATGCCCTTGCGTTGCAATACACCTTCTTTGTCGTAAATCTCTGTTTTCTTTAAGACTTCGACATCATCTACCAGTCCCAACTTATACGCCTCAAGATACATATTGTATTCAGCTACCTTGTTTGACGGCAATGTTGAGCCCGATATAATACGAACGTCATGCTGACCTAAAGAAATATCATTTTCTATGGTCTGCAGTTCGTTGGACTTATCATCATACAACCTATTGTTAACTGCAAATTCAGTTAAGTCATTATTAGGTTGCACGATTCTAAATGTTTTTTGGAATGTATAATGTCCTTTTGCTATATTATATATACATCTCCCAAGTTGGTTTAAGCTTCCCTCTATATCTTTTAATTTAGAACGACCACGGCTTTCTCCCATTTCCGAAAGCATAGCTGTTCCCCTTACTGTATCGGGAGCTTTTTCCTTGAATCCCTGCATTAATTCAGGAATTCCAAAATTTAAATCTATATAATGTTCCACTCTATCTATTAAATGATAAAATTCTCCGGCGAGTGGTTGTGGAGCTGGGAAATGAGGTTCCCCAAATTCTGGGTTATATTCTAATACCGCATTAGGGTTGGCCCAATCTCTTTCTAATTGACCAACGTCATCAACGCTTCCTTCTGGGACAAGAAGCTTAAGCCCGGCTGATGCCTGAGCATGACTTAAAGTTAAAGAAAAAAGTTTATTGATTAATCTTTGAGAATCTTTAACCTTGTTTACATCTGATTTTGGATAGGGCGTATTTGTCCAAATATTCGGGACTGGTATCACAGGATAAACATCAGTATTGAGGATTTGTTGATAAAGCAAGAACTGCCCCATTGTAGCCGTCATCTGAATACGCGTTTGCATTATTTCAACGGCTTCTACCAATCCCGATTCTATTAAATGCGAATCTTTGTTTACAATTTGCTCAAAGGTTTGCATATCAACAACTTTTTCTTCGCCACTTTGCTTGTTAAAAAGTCTATAATATGGTACTTTAACCTTCTCAAATCTTTCAAGTATTCTATATTTTTCAGACCCAAAGGTATCTGAATCCTTTACCACATCTGGAGTAAACGATCCAGAAGAATTCTTTCTACCCGACGACGGATAATCGTCTTCCTGTGTCATGGTATCTATTTCTGGTAAAGATTCTTCTATTTCTGGGTATAAAGAAATAACCTGATCTTTTGTAAGTACTGTAGATAGAATAATAGAAGACGCATCATCAAAGTATCTATTTCTAGATGCGGGGTCGGCATAAACCCGGAATGGATTTAGGTAGGTAAACTTAACATCGCCCCTGCCAAAATCAGCCTCGGGGTCTATATATACATAAAAATATCCCATCCCAGTTATAGCATAATCGTGAACAGCCTGCTTAAACTGCATGTCGCCATCGGAAATATCCCAACAATATTCTAATATTGTTTTCCAAACTTCGGCAAGTTTATTGTCCGAATCCTCTCTCCCGATAGCAGAAAACTTTGGATTCCTTGAGGTAAGTAAAGACTTGAGTTTATCGACAGCAGCATAGACTCTGTCAATAATAAAATCACCCTGCCCAACAGCACTCAAAGCGTCAGACTCTTCTTGAGTATAATGGTTTCCTAGGACAAAATCAACGGCATCTCTTGCCTCGATATCCCACTCTGACCGAGCATCACGCCATCTTTTCCACAAATCTAAATTCTTTTGTGCCTCATCTACCTGCGCAAAATCTTGTTCACTAGCGATATTAAATCCCCCGAATACGTAAAGTTAACTTATATTATATAATATAAGCGTAAAACATGCCTTTGTCAAGTCTTTTTTTTATTTTTTTTAAATTCTTTGACCAGTAATCCAACTTCTCATTATCTTTCTACCTAAAAATTCTTTTTTCTCTTCAATCGTTTCCTCAAAATTCTCAGCATCAAATTTAACACTCAAGGGAGCTCTTGCGTTTATTACCGAATACCAAAGTCCATCAAGTATATCATCGTTCTTTGCTTTTGGGAAATGAAACATTTCATCAACTAAATCACTATGTTGTTTCTTTATATAAAGCTTTCCCCTGTTTACTATTGGACAAAGAAGAGATTCTAATCTATCTTCTTTCTTAATACCAGAAGGCGGTCTAACACCACGGGCTATCCCGGGAGCCATCTTTCTATCCTTGCCAGATAACTCATTCACAGCATCTCGGATTATTCCCTGTGCTCCAACATGTTCTACGTTTGCCCTTCTCATTGGTTGGTATTCTTTTGCATATTGAAATATCTTTCTTGGCATATCATAAAGCGGAATATGCTCTCGGAAAATATCTATCACATAAATATTTTTATCACTATCAATGCCAGAAACAACAATAACCTGATAATCATGTTTGGCGGAAGATTCGTAAGCCAAATCGACACCCATATATACATTGACAGGAATAGCATCTTTTTTTGTAATAATATAGGCTTGATTATTCTTACCTTTAAACTGTCCATCAAAATAATTAATCTTATCTATTTTAAATTTTGCACTTTCTAAATCTCTGGCATCATTCATATACTCTTGGGCAAACTTATGAAGCTGACCAACATACTCATAATCTTTTCTTATACTTGCTATCTTTTCCTTTGGAAAATAAGAAGGCCACAATGGCTTATCATTCTCTATTACCCTGTGAAATACCATTTCCCAAGTATAGTCTTCTTTGTTTTCCTTTGCTTGGAGATAGCCATCATATATTCCCTGCAAAGCAGAATCGTAGTGGACGATTGTTCCTATAAGCCATATAGAGCCCTCGTTTCCCTTGGACTCTTCGAGCGCCGGATAAACTGTAGACATAAGCCATTCCTTAATCTCCTTGCGCCTTTCCGGTGTTTTAGTATTCAATTCAGACTCAAAATCATCAAGAATAATTTTTGTATAACGAAGACCGAGCTCTGATCTACCACGAAGTCTTTGGCTTGTCCCTTTGGCTATGATTCTATCACCCTTAGAAGTAGTGATTTCTTTTTCAGTCCATTTATTACCAGCCATATCTCCAAAATAATAATTTAATGCAGAATTAAATTCTATATGGCTTTTAATATACTTAAGATGGTCAACTGCCTGTCCCTGTTCTTCTGATACCCAAGCTGCAAATTCGTTTTTACCTTTTGGATTAAAACATATTCTATGCAGTAGGGCAGCTTTAGCCAAAGTAGATTTAGTATGACCGCGAGGCAATACAAGACAAAGCCTTCTTATAGTATTATCTAAAAACAATCCTCCAACTTCATGGTGAAACGGAGCCGGCTTTGACTTCATAAAGTCATCCGGAAGAAAAAGCTGGCCAAACGCAATCAGATCTTTCGAGGCCATGTTGAGTACACGCTCTTTTTCATTTAGATCATTTGGAATTATATTAAACTTTTCTATCGTACCAATCTCCATTTGGAATCTCTTCAAAAATATCTACCATATCAAGAAGTTTCTGACCAGCAACATACACCCAAGTTCTTTCCCGCTCTCCAGAATCAAGATCAACATCAACTTCCACCCTGTCGTACAATCCCGTCATAACGCCTTCGTATAAATCATACTGTGCTAAATCCTCGCTAGTTACATCATGAACCTCAACAACCGTTCCCTTACCTTTGTAATCCTGTATCATGGCAGGAAACTTTTGATGGCCGGGATAAACAAGTGAAGTATTGTTTACTCTACCAGTATTCTCATTACCATTTCTAAGTGTTCCGTATACAGCTAGTTTCATTTCTAGACCACGTCCCACTCTTTTTCACGCATACCGTTTTTCTTGCTACTTTGCACGGCATTCTTTTTGGCCTTTCTCTTGCTCTTTAGTTCCATTGACTTCACAAAAAAACTCTCTGGAGGGTCAATTTCACCGATAACTTTTTGAACAAGATTTTCAGCAACCTTATTGTTTATCACATAATCTTCCAAAGCACCTTTTAATTTACTTTCTTTTAAATCATTATGTACTTTTAATACTAAATCAAATTTAACTGTTTTCATTTATTTTTTCTCTTTTTATATGCATAATTTTTTTCAGAATCATATTCGTAATCATCATAATTTCCACCAGTCCTATCAATAGCTCTTTGTTCTGGAGTCATCAAACCCCTTTGGATACCCTCAAAGGTTGGAGTTCCATCACTATTAAGATGACCTCGCTTTACCAAAATATTCTTAGCAAAAATTTTTGCACTTTCATAATTAATACTACGACTACTATATATTTGCGATGTTAATCTTTCCCATATAGGAGATAGTTCATCTTTCTTTTCATTTGGCATACTAAGACTCTCCATAATTAAATATTAATCCCGGCATTTTTATTTCAAAGTTTTCATCATAAGATGAAAAGCATTCACAGCACTCTACAGAAAAATAATCTTCTGAGACGTTGTACCATATAGATGTATGCTCCC
>Ga0208299_1002800_pt1 | contig 11461 bp, 20 predicted proteins | sample 15_taG_FD_184089 | JGI IMG/M metagenome (GOLD analysis project Ga0208299, IMG submission 184089) | Marine viral communities from the Subarctic Pacific Ocean - 15_ETSP_OMZ_AT15312 metaG (SPAdes) (version 2) | ecosystem: Environmental > Aquatic > Marine > Oceanic | place: Pacific Ocean | collected...
CCAGATCAAACCGCTCTGGTGCTTTGTCAGGCATTAGCAAGAATCCACCGAACGGGCGGAACTGAATATCCACCAGCCGATTCCACATCGCTTCACCGATGTAGAAAAACGAATCGCCGTGACTGTTCCAGATGTTTAGCTTCCATTGCCTGTCGATCCATTCGGCCCAAACGCCCTCGACCGCGTGGCCACCGCTGCGACCGCGTGCGATCATCTCACGTTTGCGTCCTGTTTTCTTCCACCGAATACCCGACCAGTGGATGCCGATGTGTCCCGAGCCGCCCGCAGCCATTGCGATAAGCGTTGACTCGAAATCTGGCATTGCCTGCTGCTCGCTGATGAACGATTGTTGCAGGTCAACGGCTTTCGCGTCAGCGATAAACTTCCGTGTGTTCGTTCGTCGCTCATACTTCCAATCCTTTTCCAGTGGTAGCCCTGGCTTGACTCCCAGTTTTTTTATTCCCTCAGTTTGGAGAATGATGCCCGACGTTATCGACGTTCCACGGTTAGCACCGACTCGGCCCACATCGATGTATTCGCTGGCGGCGTATGCGTAACCGTCAGAGCGTTGTTTGCACTTCCCCTTCAGCACATACCCTTCGCGTTTTTCTGTGCCGTTCGCTGTCGCCTGCCCCTGGCAATCGTTCCATGTCTGGCGTTGCGTCCGCATCCAGTTCTTTGGATGTCGTGACGGATCTTTCAGCACCTTTTCCCAGTTTGGGAAGTCGGCAGCGTCGATGGCGGAACAGAACGACGCCCGTGACAGTCGTGCCAGGACGGACGGTTTTGATTCAGGGATGGGGATGAAATCGAGCGGCATTTATTTGAGGCTTTCGGCAAACTCCAACAACTTCCCCGCTTCAATCGCCTCAGCCAACAAATCCACGAAGGGTTGCATGTCTTCCGCCCGTGCCGCATCCACGCCGCTATTCCAGAATTCAGCCTGTTCGCTGTCGCTGTCAAACTCACGCGATGCCATTTCGGTGATCAATTCGATCTTGCTCGCCCTGTCTGCGGCGTAGCATTCCGCCAGCGTGTCGACAGGTTCGGGTTCGGGCGTTGGGATGTCGAACGTCAGCAGGATTCCGCCGAGGATCGCGGCGATGGTGGCGATGGTGGAGGATTTCATAACAACCCCTGCAACCGATCCCGTTCATTAACCAAAACCTCAGCCTCGGTCATTCCGATCCCGCAATAACTGACCAGCGTTTCGGAGGGTGCGTGCGGTGCGGCGTTCAGGATCACTGCGACGTGTTCACGGAACCCCTCTGGCGGTGCTGCGTCCGTGTTGTGCCCGGCGTCACCGGGGACAGTTGCGGTCGGTTTGAACCGTCGCCACAGCTTCGGCAGTTGCGTTGCGCCACCGTATCCGATGCCTGCGACCAGCAGAACGATTCCGAGGATTTGTTGAACGGGCAGGTCCACCGTCATTGCGGCACCTTGTTAATGTCGGCCACGCCCTGCCCTAAAATGTAGGCAATCACGATCCCCGTGATCTCCACGGCGGTCTGGTCGGGCAGGTCAAGCCCGATGCGACCAGCGAGCAGAACCAGAACGCCAGCGATTGCGGCGAGTGCTTTTTTCGATTGCAAAATTTGTCGAACGATATCCATGCGTCACCTCCTGCGTTGAGGTTGACGAACGCGGGAGTATTTGTCAACCCCGCTTTGCTACTGCACCGCCTTCGCTGGTTCGTAGCCAAATTCTTCGATCAGTTTCGCCAGTTTCAATCGCCCCGCTGATTCGTGGCGTTGCGCGATCTCGTACCGCCCCACGTCGGCGGCGTATTCGTGGATCACCATTTTGCGGGCGTCGAACGGTTCCAGCTTGCCGCCGCTGGTTTCCTTGCAGTCGTGCCAGCACTTTTCACGCATCTCGTTGAGGTGTTTTCCCTCGCTGCATCTGCACGCAGCCTGCCCGACGTTATCGGGTAACGGATTCCCGCCGAAGGTTTTGCGGTCGTTGAAAAACTTAACGCTAACGATCCCCGTTCCGTTGCAGAGTTGGCAGACGTGGCTGAACGGTTCCCGCTCTGGTTTCTGGCGTGAGTTGAAATCACAAACCCATCCGAGGTGTTTCCCAAATGGGAGGTCTATCCCGCCGTTGAACATCGCCTCTGTGGCTCGCCGTGCGATCTCCATTGGCACGCTGGCGACTCGTCCCGCCCAGAGCGTCAGGCGGTCCTTCATCGCGTTGTCGGTGCCATCGTGTGCTTTTCTCATCCAGGCGAGATATCCAGGGTACGCGGAGTCGTGATATTTTAGCCAGGTCTGCATTTCTGAATTAGTCATGGCTGTCCTTAGAATGGTACGTCGAGGTCTGAAATCTTTACGGTTGTTTTCGCGGCGGCGGCTTTCGCGTCGGCTTCTGCCGCCCACGCTTTTTCCTCTGCCGTGAAGTCGCCCGACGTGTTGCCGTTACTGCGGTTCCCGTTGGATTGTCGCGGCGATTCGGGTTTCCGCAGGTTCAACCACTGCCCCGCTATCGCCGCATCGATTGCCGCGACGGTTTCCGCTTCGGGCGTGCCCCACGATGCGACCAGCCGCCACGTCGCTTCCTCTTGTGGACTGTTCGGTACAATCTGCTTGTGCGTGTCGTCGGCGTTAATGTGCTCAAACCATCGCCCGACCGCTGCCGTGATTTTCGGATTGTCGATGCTGGCTGGAATTCTGACGTCTTCGCCGGGGATATATATAGAAGGATTCTTCTCTTCTCTTCTCTTCTCTTCTCTGGTCCTCGGTTTGTCCTCGTTCTGTGACGACATTTGTCCGCGTTCTGCAACGACATTTCGACGACGTTTCTTGTTTTTCGCGTCTCTTGCCCGCTTTTTTGCTGAATCTGACAGATGGTAGTCCATATTCGGAATCTGGATACTCGCCCCGTCAATCTCCAGCCAGCCGACTTTGACGAGTGCGTCGGCGAATCCTTGACGACAACTGGCCCTGTCTAGTCCGCGTTTTGTCGCCACGACGCGCGGACATTCCGACGACATTTGTCCGTCTACCCACGACCAGAACAGTACGAGATGGCCGACGACTTGGAGCTCATCGATTCCCAGCAGGTCGGCTAACTGCATCACCTCCGGCTTGTGCGGAAGTGCCGTTTCGATCTTTATCCAGTCTCCAGCCATTGTCTCCGTCCAAAGAAAAAACCGCACCCAAAACGGTAGAGCGTTTCAGGTGCGGTTGAAGTTCGGCTCTCGCCGATACGTTTTAATTGAGTGCCGGCCTCTACCCCGTCACACCCGCACGTTACCGCGTGCGGTCGGTTCTGTCAACGTTATGAACGGCGCTCGACAACCGTCTCAACTTCAAACCCGAGCGGCGCGATGTCAACCCCGCGAATCACGCCTGTTTTGTGGTGTCGCCGGAACGGGTTGCGGCTCAGATTGTGCCAGTGCAAGTCAAACCTCAGCAACGCAATCAACTGGCGAAGTGTGATTTCCCTTCGATAGATCGATTGGTTTTGCTGAAATCGTCCCCATTCCATCCTCGATGAGTCATCAGGCGACGTTCCAGACATGAACACAAAACCAACACCATAATGCCGCAGAACGACACCGTCGAGCGTTGTTTGTCCCTTAGATGTCATGTGCATTTTCCATAGGGTGTCACGCTGCGACGTTCCTATTTCCCCGTTTCTCGTCTTGACTTCCAGAAACCCCAACGCCTGAACCTGTCGCGATCCCACCCCGTCAACCGCTGTCATATACCGATGCAGAAACAAGTCCACATCAGACGCGACAAACCCGACGCCATTCGCCGCGTCATGGCTTGGCAGGTGCTCACATCCACGCATCCAGCGGCAGAACTCAACGTCGCTTCCATACGTTCGCTGTCGCGTCATTTCACCCTCCATACGATAATTTCACGGGACAACACCAAGCAGCGTTTAGAGTCTTTCGCCCATTCCACCATTTGTGCGTTGCACTGCTGTGACTCGTATGGCACAGAATACCGCATTTCAACCGGCAGTTTGACCGACCGCAGCAGATCGCCAACGTGATCGACGAAAACCCGCTCCGGCGCTTTCCACTGTGTTGGCTGAATAATCAACGCGATATAAGCGTCAGACATTTTTGCGGAGTATTGTTTCACGATCTTCGATAGATTCGCTGTGAAGTCTTCCAGCGATTGGTTTGCCAAATCGTCCGCGTCGTCGCTGTATTGACCTGCCGCCTGAATCCAATACGGCGGATCAAGGTACAACAGTTTCACGTCATCCCATTGTGGCGGTTTCAACGGTCCACACTTCAGGTCGTGTTGCCTGATTTCTTTTTCGCGCTCAACAATCGGCTTGCGATCACTCACGAAATATCGGCGGAATCGTTTTTTGCAAATGTCGATGGTCGAACCGCCACCTGCGAACGGGTCCAACACAACGTCGAAGGGTGACGTGTACAAATACAGCAGCTTGTCCACCCATCGGACTTCACTATTGCCGAAGTGTGACGAGCCAGATGTTTTCGCTTGTTGCTTCCAAACGTTGTAAATCGGCGTGTCGAAATCCGTTTCGTGATTGGCCGCGTTTTGGTCAGTTTTGGCGAGATTGGCGAGGCTGCCGTTTTCGCCATAACTCGCGATTTCGTCCGCCACTGTCTTTCGTGGCATGCCAGCGTCCGCCGCAATTTCCTGTTGCGTGTAACCAGCCAACCACATCGAAAAAATCCGTTCCTTACGTGCCGCCTTCGCGTCCTTGTCGATACGGCTTAACCAATCACGCACAGTCCGTTCACTGACTGACAATATTTTCGCCAGTTCCTTTTTCTTTGTTTCTCGGTCCTTATCTGGCGTTCCGTTGTAAATCGTTTGCGCCATCGCCTTCTTGTCTGCCTGCGACAACTGCAACCCGTGCGTTGCGTTCGTCTCGATTGCTTTTTCCAGTAACTCTGCGTCACTGGCGGTTTCAACGACAACGACGCGAATTTCTTCCGCTTCATTCTTTTTGTGTGCCGTCCAGCGATGCCAGCCGTCAATCAGTTCGTTGTGTTGGTTCACCGCTATTGGCGGCAGGACGCTTAAGTCTTCGGCGTATTTCTGAACCGTTGCGACGCTCGTCTCAATCCGTGGATACAAATCATCACGGAATACCACTGACTCAACTTTGATTGTTTTCATCACTCACCCTCAACGCAAAAACCGCCGCCCCTGTGGTGAAGTCACAAGAGCGGCGGCATTAGAAACGGGTTTCCCCGAGACGTGTTTAGTTTTGTTGCAGACTTCACCGACAACATTTCCACACCTTAACCCGAACCCGATTTCCTGTCAATCAAACAGCGTCCCCTGCCCCAACAGCGGCGGAACCGCCTCAAACCCGGGGCACCACCGGGACGGCTTCCCGCCCGTACAGTCCGCGATCTCAACGAGGTCACGATATCCACTGCACCCGCCGCAGCGAGCACCTTCCTGATCAACAAACCATTCACGCTTGCACTTCACACAATGCAACCTCGCGGCGAGTTTGCCGCACGTCTCGAATGTCGCTCGATAGTGCTTGCAGTCGTTGCAGGTCACGCCTGCCACCGTTTGAATCCCGCAGAACGCCGCAGCGTGTCCTCAACCGTTTCCGCCATTGATCCGTCACATTGCGCGAGATACCGCAGCAGCGTCGGCGTGAGACGCATTGACGCCATCTGCTTTCGCTCGCCGTGTGTCGGTTTGCGGCCTGCGTTTTTGCGTTTGCCGCCGTGTGTGTTTTTGCTCATAGTGTCGCCTTAAAAGAGTGATTCCTGAACCGCTGATTCTGCCTGATTCACCGCACTCGCCAGATTCTTCATCGCTTGTGCGTGATACTCGTCTTTCAATTCGCACCCGTAGAATAACCGCGGCTGATCAATTGCCCGTCCGGTCTTCACGGAACGCCCGCCAAGTGCCACATACCCCTCGCTGCCGATGCCAGTGAACGGACTGAACACCAATTCCCCAGGATTAGAAAACAACAGCACGCACCTCCTGATGACCTCCAATTGCAACGGGCAAATGTGCCGCGTGTCATCGCCAGACTTTGCCGCCTTCGTGTTGAGCGTGTCCGTCTCGCTCACGTCATTCCAGCAGCCTTCAGCCCAATCAATCCAGTCGTTTCGGCTAACCTCATTCGGTGCGTCAATAGGGACGGCGTTCACCCCTGGCTTGCGGAACTTGATCAAGTAGTCCTGGAGTGTGCCGCGTTGCGCCGCACGGTCAGATTCCAGCCCTGAGAATTGCAACTCTCGACTGCGTGTCCTGATTGCCTGCGCCTGTGGATTCTTGCGGACGCTCCAATCGTATTCATAGGTCAACCCCGCCCGCTCACCGAGTCTGATGTTCATCCCGCGAAAGTCGCACAACCCGACGCCGCCACTCCGCTTCATTCGTGGAATCTGGCAGACGTGAACCACTGCCGCCCGCCCTGGTTTCAACACGCGAGCCAGTCCGCGAAACATAAACGACAAATGCACCGCAGCCTCGCTGCCCATGCTGTCAACGTTACCAATGTCTGATTCAGAATCAGTATAGGCGTACAGCGACGGGAACGGTGGCGAGAACACACTGAAATCAACGCTGTCTGGTTCCATCGATTCCAGCATGTGCGGAATACAATCACCGTGATGCACGTTGTAAGAATTATCATTCACAACCAATCTCCTTGAATAGTAGTTCCTGCTCGAAAGTATCAGACTCAACTCGCTTCGCTTTACTCAACACGTTATCCACGAACGGCATCTCCAGTTCTGTCACTGGAATATGTACGTTCAGCGGCTTCGTGGATCCGATTCGATTGGACCGCTTCACCGCTTGATAGAATTCCTCGTAACTGTCTTTCAGTCCGCTGAATACTTGCCGAGTTGCAACCTGTAGATTCAATCCGAATCCGAGGATCTTCGGTTTCGTAATCAGGATTTTGACCTCACCAGAAACGAATCGATCAATGGCAGATTCCCGGTCTGATTCCTTTGTCGCACCCGACACGCTGACCGCATCTGGAAATGTCTTCTCCATTCGGTCCTGTTCGTCGTTGTAGTTACACCAGATGATCGTGGATTCTTCGGGCCATGAATCAACCATCGCCCGAATCGCTGACGGCTTATTCGTCGGGATGCCGTTCTTCCCCTTCGCGATCTGTGACAGTTTACTGCGTTGCCCGATGCCGCCGATGTTCGCTGTGATCAGGTCACCTGTGAGAACCTGCGCCGCTTTGCGTTGTTCTGGTGTCAGGTCAACCTCATCGATATGGATGTGAATCGGCGGCGTTGTTTCTACGTTATCCTCCCATCCGTAGGTCGCGGGATTTGTTAGAAATATCGACCAGTCAGCGAGCGAGCGATAGAACGGTTTGAGTGCGTGCGGTTTCAAATCCCATCGATTATTGGTCTGTCCGCGATTGACAAAGTACGACGCCAGGAACTCATTAACCGTTTTCGCTCGGTCCAGAAACACAGCGTGATTCGCGAACTCGATGCGGTCGTTCGGCGCTGGCGTCCCCGTGCAACACAACTTCCATTCCAATCCCCGCCCTAGCTCAATCAGTCGCGTGCCCCATGCACCGTAGTGGCTTTTCAACATGGACGACTCGTCAAGAATCAGCGCCCCCAGGTTGCCAGGCTCGAGTCCTTCGCGGATCGCTTCGTAATTCGTGACGCCGATCTGCGTGTCAAGAGAATCATTCGACAATAACCAGTAGTTGAGGCTGGATGCGCCAACCCGGCCAATTGACATGCTGTCACCGTACCACCGCTCCGCTTCGGCGATGGTCTGGCGCACCACCATTAACGGCGAGACAATCAGCACCTTCTGCCCTGTCGCCCGTGCCGCGTGTTTTGCAAACTCCAGCAGGATCAGGGTCTTCCCGAGTCCGCAGTCGGCGAATACTGCATACTTCCCTTTCTGGATCGCAGTCGCCGCGATGTCTCGCTGGTAATCAAACAGCGACTCGAGCGGGTTGTGCGGTTTCGTTTCTCGCTGTGGGATTTCCATCCCGAGCGATGCCGCGTACTGATCGGGGACAATTGCAGATGTGCCCTTGAACGTGTACGCAGGACACCGCCGCACGTTCAGAAACATCTCGTAATCACTCACGCTCGATGTATTAAAGTCGATCTTCACTCGTCACTCTCCCATGATTCGTAGTCAACAGAAATGCCCAACGCTAACGCGGTCGCGACTTCGCTCTTCACCCCGACAGACTCATCCCAACCGGGGAGCATCAACACGGTCATCGCGTCGCACCGCGTCAACATGACGTGGTCGAACGTTTGCCAGAACCCCCAGTCGGTCGGCAATCCGCCGCGCACAGCAATCGGATGACTGTGCGCGATTGGCGAGTACACAACGTTACCCGCTGTCATCTGCTGGCCAGCGTAGTCGCACACTGCCTCGAATCGGTGGCGCATCACTTCGTGCGATTCGTGCGATTCGTGCGAGTACGGGCTGGCGATATATGTCAGGGTCGGCATGGTGTTACCTTTAGCTTTCTTCGAGCCATTCGATGACGGATTCCGCGCAGTCATCCGCACACGATGTTCGTGCTACGTCAGCCCATGTGACTTCGGTTGATTCGTCAGGACATGGGATGCTGTCAAGTTCCTGCTGTAGCATGTGAATCGCCCGCGTGATTGTCGCGTGCTGTTTAATTAGAACGTCCGCTGGATTATGCTTTGCCGTTTTCATCTCACTCACCCTCCGTCAAAATGCCAAACAATTCCCAAACCTCAATCAGTGCCCAGGCAACCGCCGCGACTGCTGCGACGGTTCCGAATGTGTAGATCAAACTCAGCATGTTGCCGCTTCCTTTTCCGTTTCGAATGGCCCCGAAATCCACGCATCCCCGAGGTGCTGTTTGGTAATGCAGTGCTCTGGCCACTGCACGCTGAACCATTTATTTGATACCTCGTCCACCACCTCGCCGTCATCCGAGACAACCATCGAGTAATCGTGGTCTTCGATTTCTTCGGAATCAATAACTCTGTTAGCTAATTCCTCGCCGGTGATTATCTGCGGTTCATGTTTCATTGTCTCATCTCCAAAAGAGCGGGGCGAACCCCGCTGGGTGTGGTGGGTTGTTAGTTGAAAGGATGGTCGAAGTTCTCGAACAAGTATTGATAAACCGCGATGCGTGTACAGGTGTCGTCAGTGTCTTCGTTGAACCAGTTGATGATTTCCTGCTGTGTCATCGTTCCGCAAGTTGTTTTGATTTCGTTTTTGCGAGCTTGCCATTTTTGATGATTGTTCATTGTTTCGCCTTTCGTTTGGTTGATTGTGTCTGACAAGTGAATATTAACACCATCGACCCACACTGCAATACACATTCAACCAATTAGACGAAAATAACCAAAGAAACACACATTCAACGGAAACACAGGGAATCAGTGGCGTTTTTTCCGCCACGCTCGGCACTTCTCGATATTTTTCGCCCGACACTTCGCACAACGCGACTGCCCATCGGCGGCATCTGCACCGCATCCGATGCAGCATCCGACAGCGGTTGTCTGCTTCGCCCGCGCCCGTGCGTACTTGTTGAAGTAGTCTCGACAGGTGCGGCACCTGCGCCCGTGCGTCACCTCTGGTGATTCGCATCGGACGCAGACGCCTGCGGCGGCTCTGCGTGTGTAGGTGGTCATGCTGACGCCCTCGCCGCGAGTTCGTCGTTGTAATTCGACAGCGCGGTAAACTGTTCGTCGTCCAGATCCGTGAACCCTTGCATAACGGTCATTCGTTCGGGACCATCCGCAGCGTCGCGGAGCTTCCCGCCCTGCTGGAGTATGTCCAGACGCTTGAACACTCCCGCCCAGTCTGTTGCTTCAACGGTTGCCTGCGGTTCTGGTTCCCCTTCCGGGACCGTCTCAATTCGCTGCGGCATAATCACCGCACTGAGTTCGGCGTCTTCGTGAACGCGGTCCATTTCTTCCTGCAAATATAGCCCACCGACCTGATTGGGAAACGCTTCCCGCAACGCTGCCGCCTTCGCACATTTCTGGATCATGCCCGCAGGATCGACAGCCCACCTGCTCCGCCCCGTGTCGTACACCTTGAAATCGATAATCGATTCGTGCGGTATCCTGCGGTCGCGGCGGTACGCCTTCGCCCATCCGCCAACAATCACCTCGCCCTTCATGACGAGGCACCCTTTGCGGTGCTCCAACCCGTCAGCGGTTTTGAGCGTTACACCGCCTTCCAACCCGTCGAACTGCTCCGAACGTTCGGCACGTTTGAGTAGTGCCTGATACGCGGTGATTAGCTCAAAATTTGGACCGGACTTGCTGTCGTATCCAATCATAAAACAATCACCCGTCCAGGGATTTAGTTCCCTGCCCTTGCACAGATTCGCGAACCGCAGACAGTCACCCTCTGACGGTCTCGCTCCCGACTTCGTGGGCGTCGCGATATCATGCGCGATCATCTGAAGCGTCAGATGAATCGGTGCCTTCTCACCCAGCGGAATGTACGTGATCATATCCCGCTGCGATTCGTGCGTCAGCGAGTTGCTTGCAGCGGTTGCGGTGGTCATTGTCTTGCTCATAGTCTCGATCCCTTTCAAGGAAAAACAGTGCGTCGATTTTCGACGCCAAAACGTCACGCCAAAACAGATTGGCATGTTTCATCTGTGACACGTAGCAGAGAACGTCGAGCCGCAGGTGCGGTTGACGGTCTGCCCGTGCCAGTTGTTCGCGTTCGTAGATAATCCAGTCACGGCGGGAATGGTCGGCGGGATATTCCCGCTGGTGCGTTGGACGTTCGCGAGGTTCGGTGAGGTTCATCAGGTGCTGATGCTCGCCGATGTTGCTGGGTATGCGGGAGCGGTCAATCATTTCGGCACCTCGACTTCTGAAATACAGATTCCAGTACGCGGCACGCCGCCGCCCTGCACAAACCATTTCACCGCCCGCAGTTCCACGACCTGCGCGTCGTGGTCGTAGGCGTATCCTTCCAGAGCGTCAAGCACGCTTTTCGACAGGTTGTCGATGTCTGGTCGCGTTGTCTTCGGCACGGGCAGCATCGGTTTTGTTTTCCACTGCATCGCCTGCGGACGCGGAAACCAGAACGTGATGCCGACAGATACCGGCCCCGTGAATTGGCGGCGGTACACTGGATTCAGCCCGAGGAATCCCGCCATGATCGAGTTTCGGTAAGTGTGTATCGCGTGCTCTTTCGGCACGTATGCCATCGCGTTTTTCCCGCGTACTGCAACCTTCGGTCGCGGTTGTGCGACGGGCGTTCCTGGCACTTCAAAGAGACACGTTCGCATTTCATTGTTCCAAAAAGTGCGAAGCGGCGACACTCCCGCTGCGGGCACGTAATGCCACCGCTCCGCTTGTGGTCAGACCCACGCCCGGCACTCATTGTCCCTTCCGTCTGGCGTGCTTTCGCGTTCCTACAGTAGCCCGACTCAGTTTCGCTCGTTTCCGATCTTCATGATTGCAATCGTCATCAGTGCGGCGACGGTTGTTAGTGCGAGGTCGAAGGTGTTCATTGTGCCGACTCGCGTG
>Ga0208299_1002801_pt1 | contig 11460 bp, 18 predicted proteins | sample 15_taG_FD_184089 | JGI IMG/M metagenome (GOLD analysis project Ga0208299, IMG submission 184089) | Marine viral communities from the Subarctic Pacific Ocean - 15_ETSP_OMZ_AT15312 metaG (SPAdes) (version 2) | ecosystem: Environmental > Aquatic > Marine > Oceanic | place: Pacific Ocean | collected...
GATCTGCGGTGACGTCCAGGAAGCTAGGAGCTGAGCAGGAGTCAAACCCCACACCAATACCGCTTGTAAGAGCGGTATCTACCAGGTTCGAGTAATTCTCACGAGAGATCTTGGTCATCCCTGACTTCGCTCGGCCCTTCGGCTTGAGCATCAAGAACACTACTGCGTTCAGCTTCTCCAACCTAGAATCGGTCTTGCAGTCTTCAATCAGCTGTAGACAGTCGTCATAGCTTTCAGTGGAGACAACCTGGTGAATGTTCACCTGGCTCATACCGAGGTCCGTGAGCTTCTTCACAGCGTCGTAGCAGACGTCAGGGGGATTGTAGCGTGATACTGCAACTGCACCCATCGTGTTCGCTAGACGCTCTGCAATCTCGTCTGAGAGCCCCCAACCGTTGGTAGTGACGTTAGGCACGACACCGTTGGCCTTGGCGTGGTCGAAAATCTTCCACATGTCATCGTGCCCTACAAGGTCACCGATGCCGAAGGCAATCTGAGTGATTGACTTCGGAAGTCTCTCGAAGATCTGCTCGAACTTCTCGATATCCATCTGCTTACCACGAGGCCCATTGGCCTTGTAGCAGAACTTGCAGGGAGAAGCCTTGCCGTTGGTAGGTACTCCTTCACAGATAGTACTGATTTCGAGGTCCATGATCTCAGGACAGGGAGCTGTCTCGGGATCTTCTTCCATGGTCTTGCCCCAGCGCGCGAACATACCCGTGTCCTTGCGGAACAGGTAGTTGTAGTCTTCGCTCTTGCATACCTTAAGCTCATCTGATTCAATAATTGCAAAACTCATTTTAGCACTCGTTTGAAGTTTCCCCGTACACAAGCTTCATCTTGTGTCGAGTAGTGATGCCGAGCTTCTTTAGCTCGTCAGATACGAGAACTCCGATTTCGGAAACTCGGTAGTTCTCGTTTAGTAGTCTGTCTGCCTCCATGCCAATACACTGAAGGTCATAGCCTCCGAAGATGATGATCTTGGAGTTGGGTACCCTGTAGGCACCGTAGCCGTAGTCCTGTAGTGCTGGCTGTTCGTAGTTGTAGTCGTCATCCTCTGCATGCATCCAGCCTAGCTGTCGAGCGACTGCTTCGTCTTGGACGCCGACTGCGATGAATGAACTAGAGGAGGAGTTTGAAACAAACCCTGTTCGTAACTTCATTAGTGATGACTCGATCTGTGGTTGGGTAGGCTGGAGAAGATGTCTCCATGCTCTAGAACTGTGAAGTAGTCGCCGTCGCTGTCACTGTATGAGAATCTGTAGACAATGCTGTCACCAGCTTCTTCAAGGAACTCTACTGTGCGCTTAGCTGAAGCAGTCTTAGAGTCCTCTTCGTACTTTTTCCAGGCAGCTTCACGTTGTTCACCTTCAAGTTGCCAGATGTTGCGAGGCCATGGAACCCTCACTTCAACTTCGTCGGCAATCTGCTCCTTAGTTAGAGGTGCGTCCTGCCTCTCGATGTCACCCCAGACAGTCTTTGCGATCTGGCTAGAGGGGACACGGTGGCCGAAAGGGCTAACACCACTTGGACCCTCTGGGAACATCATGGCGTGTACGTCTTCTACACTCGTAGGCGTAGAAGGAAAGGCAACTACGAAGCTCGAAGAGCTTGAGTTGGATACGAATCCAGAACGGATTTTCATGTGAGTTCCTAGTGATTGTCGTTGTCTAGAACGACCTTGGAGTTGGCACCGAAGAGGAAGGCAGTGAGTGTCTCTGAGTCGTCGAAGATCTCAGTGTTCTCGCCTTCAGAAGCAGAGGACTGGTGGTCGATATATCCCCACCGAGTGCGCGAGTCGCTTCCGTATGTCCTGGTGATGTTCCAGTTGATTTTGGTAAGCCCTGTCTGCTCTTCGATTACTGCTCTCAGCATGTCGAGCCACTCGGGCTGACCATATAGCGTCTGGAGGTAGGCGAAGTTTACTCGGCTACCAAAGTCCCGGCATGTCTCTGGACCCCAACCGAACTCGGTTGTTCCGCCAAAGCCTTCGAACTGTTCTTGACCAGTGGGGCTGTATGTAATCAGCTCACTGCGTGTGTCGATTACAACGAAGCTGCTAGAGCTTGAGTTGCTTACAAAGCCGCTACGAATCTTCATTAGTAGTTCCTTAGCAGTGTATAGCCTTCTGGCATGTCTGCAGTTTGTAGTCTTCGGTTGTAGAGGTACATTGAGATTGGCTTGTCGTACTCGTTTGAAACGGTACCGCAGAAGACAGTGTTGCCTGCTTCAAGTAGAGCCTTTACCTTATTGTACTCAGCTAGAATCTGAGGGTCGTCTTCGAAGATGTCTTCCAGGGTATGGGGACCCCAGCAGTGTTCTTCCTTGTAGTAGGCATCTAGCTGCTCAACTGTATCAATCTGATATTCGCTGAAGTCTGCTAGGTCAATCTCGACGGAGATGGTGAGCTTTGGAGTGTCGCCTTGCGGCGCTCCAATCACAAAGCTGCTACTTGAGCTGTTGGAGACAAAACCTGTGCGTAGTTTCATTGGAGAATCCAATCGGGTAGCTTACCCTCCTCTGTAAGGAGTGGGGACAGCAACTCATCTACTAGTGATTGTGGTGCTCCGGAGCCTGTAAGCTCCTGGAGCAATGCTTTAACTGCGTTTCTTGTTAGTCTTACCTCTTTGATGAGGCGAGTACGATGGTCACAGCAGGGCTTGGGCTTGCGCCGCCTAGACCTACTCTCCATCGTTCTTACGGAAGGGAATGTTTCGAAGTACTTCGAAGTTTACCCAGCTGCCATTCTTTGGTTGAATGAAGCCTGCAGCCATCATGAGAGCATACTTAAGGGTGGACTCATTGTCTCCCTGATGGACACTCTTGACGAAGAATGATTCGCCTAGTTCGTTCCATCCATGTCTTTCAACAGAGAGATGCCAGCGGCACTCAGGCCACTTCTCAACTGTCTCAGCGTCAACGAATCTAGACTGAGTAGCTACGATTCGGTATTCGGGACGTCCAAAAGAGTCATTGAGTTCAGCGACAACCTTTGCCTGCCACTCGACCCAATTCTTTCTACCTATACGGTAGGTACTGGGATCGTCACTTAGTAGTGTTACGTTTCGCATGTTCAGCTTTCAAAGATTGGTGTTTGGGGTGGGTATCGAAGCCACGACCGAGGGGATCCATCCTCTGCTCTACCAACTGAGCTACCCGCACATAATGAATTGGTGCAAGGGGTTCGAATCGAACGAACACCTGCCGGGCTTCAACCGGACGCTTCTACCAAGTTAGCTTCCCTTGCGTGATATGGAGGGGGCGTTTCACCCCCGCGGCCAGCTTAAGTCCTGGCTACCGGCTTCTCCAACCGACTACAGAAGTACAATCTTGTCGATAATCAAAGGCCGGATTTCGACTGTTTCGATTGTATGAATGCCATGCTCTCCATAGGGAGTAATTTCACTCCAGTATTCAGAGGTTTCGTCGTCTAGCTCATAGAGTTCGCTGGGGTGTGTGCAAGCATACCCCAGCGAAGCCCAGTTGTGATCATTAGTTCGAGGATTGGCTTCATTCCAAGCCTTAATCTTCGCTGCAACAGGCATGATAAAACGTTCGATTTCATCACCGGTAAGCTCGGTTTCCTCGGTTACATAATCACCATCGTTGGTATCAGCAACGATATAGACGATGTACTTCCTGTTAGATACGAGTTCCACGAACCCTCCTAGTTCTTCGAGCATTGAGACTTTTTTCAAGCTCAAGGTCTTCTGGTGTTTGGTTTGCGCGAAGCAAACTTAGAAGGTCGCGATAGGATTCATTGTCCACCTTGTACCCGTCTGTAGACAAGAAATTGTAGCCGTCAGTGTCTTTTGAGATAGTGATGTCTATCCCTTTGACGACGATATATCGGTCTTTCATACTTCCTCAAGGGTGCCCTCGTAAGAGGACTTGAATTGTCCGGTTAAACGTCCCAGCCTTGAATTGAATAGACGTTCGATTGCATCAATCATGTCTACATTCTCGACTGGCAAAACGCTATGAGGCGAGCATACCCACGCCCTATTCGTCTCACTGGCGAAGTGTCCAGAGAAACGCTTAACCGGCTCGCTCTCTACAAGGAGAGCGGTACGCTCTACGATGAAATCGTAGAACTTCTCTTCGTGATTTTTGTTTTGTCGCCACAGAGTTAGTTTTAGCATTCTCCGTGCCATTTCTTTGTTTGTCATATTGGTGAGCCCCCTGGGACTTGAACCCAGAACCTACGGATTAAAAGTCCATTGCTCTACCTGTTGAGCTAAGGGCCCGTATATGGTGCTGCCTATAGGAGTCGAACCTATATCTTCCTCCATACCAAGGAGGTGCTGTTATCCAGTTAAGCTAAAGCAGCTCGTCTTATTGCTTACCAGCCCTCGTCAAAGACGAAGCCGGGACGGTTACCTCTTAGTTCTTCACTATGTTCTGAAGAAGACGAGTACCACCCTCTGCTCCATCGAACGTGCTCCCTACTGTTTTGCTTGTAGGGGTTGTGATGGGGCTTTTTGTAGTGGTTGTAAGCATCCCAGCCTTGTTTGTATTCACGAGTATCTTCGATACGCTCTTTATTGCAACAGCAACAGCCATTTTTACAAGGCACGAATTTGCTCCATCCACCACCCTCTAGCAGCGTTTACTACTCCAGGAGATAGTTGCTTCCAGGTGTAACCGCTTGCTTCGACTTCGTTTTTGGACTCGTCGAATACATCCTTGCACATCCAACCGATGAACTTACCGGTGAGCTTAATGTCGAGGACGCCTTCGCAGGCCTCGTCAATACCTTGCTGGCAACGAGCAGGAGTTACGAATGTCTCTGCGAATTCCGTTTGGCTGCGAACTTGTTCGACGTCTACGGAGGCAACCTTCTTAACCTTGCTCTTTGAGTGCTTAGTACCCTTCGCCTTGAAGAGCTGCCTGTCGAGCTGGTGCGATGAGAGCTTGCCAGATTCGGTGACTGGGTAGCCAACGAATCCTTCACCCACTCCTCTTACGTCAAAGACTGATTCGACCCACTCGTCATTTTCTTCCCACTGCAGTACAGCGGCTTCGAGAGACTGTTGAAAATCAGCACGAGACACCGAATCGGTGTAGCTGAGTGCAAACGTTTCACCAACCCAAGGAATTACTCGAATGTCTACGTGTTCACCAACGAGCCACCAGAGTGCTATTGGCTCAACAATAACGACTTCTGTATGTAGGTTTTCTTCGATGTCGTATGGTACCCATGCGAATGGAGCGAAGATCTTCTTATCGATTTGGCAGATAGCAGCGCCATGCATGATGCCTCGACCAGCCCACTCACCAAAGAGGACTCCATTACGAGGAAGAATACTACGGAAGTACTCTTCGTTTTCCATGACCCACTTAGCGAAGCCTGCGTTGTCATCACTTGGAGTGATGAGGCGTCCACGAGACTGAATCAGTAGCTCGTTGTCATTCGTAAGCCCAACGCCAGCATTAGTTCCATGAAGCTTAGGCTTTAGTCGGAAACTAATTAGAGTGCTGGGAATCGGAAGATTCAAGGAGGTCAGTGCGTGCGCGAAGCGATGGTTAAGCTCTTTAACTACGCCGGAAACTTGCTGAATCTTAGTCCATGCTAGAAATGTCATTTTCTTATTCCTTTGAAATATTTCTCTGAGAACACATTATCATTTAGCATGAGGTATCTTTGTTGATACTTAAAGCACACACTTCCATAAAGACGGTTGGGTCGTTACGTTGCTCGACAGGAAGATCGAATTGCTCTTCATGTCCGCGCCATGCTGTCCATCCTCCACCCTGTCTTACTCCTACTGACCAGAGAGTTCTAAGATGATAGTACTCTGGGTACTTAGGATCTTCGCGTAGCTTCCATCCGGGGAGTGGTTCAGGGAGCATGGCTCCTCCTTTGATATGGCACACCCGGCTGGACTTGAACCAGCAATCACAGGATTCGTAATCCTGGGCCTTATCCATTTAGACTACGGATGCTTAAAAGTTTGATATGTAGAGCCCACCGGTCTCGGCATGATTTGCAAGACTACGTTGGCCGCGCACATACATTTCTGCTAGCGAGACTTGAGTGGAGGCGCGTTGTAATTCTGAGCCTTGGTAGCTCATTGCTACTTCGATTCCTAGAGTATTGTCTTCCATCCAGGTTTCTAGGGATAGTTCGATTTGACCAAGAACGTCAGAGAGCTGCTCTTGAACTTCTCCCCAGAGGATTTCTCTTGCTTCTTCTTCAGTCATTTTACTCTCGTTTTGTTTGATACTGGCGGCTCCAACGGGATTCGAACCCGTGGTTTCCCGAGAGACAGTCGGGCGTCTTAGACCGCTGAGACCATAGAGCCGTACCAGTTCTAAAGTAGACCTTTTAGGTCTAATCCAGCGCAATCAATTTTACGTTTAGTAAGATTGTAGTGATTAATAAAGCCGTTGAACCGACCTGCTACGCAGCGAGGGTCAACAGTTGTCACCAATTCCCCGTCCGCGCCTAGCGGACATTCTAGCGGGATGTTGTAGTGCCTGCTAATAGCCTGCCAGAGAGCTTGGGCAGCTTGCAGTTGTACGTCGTAGAAGCCCAGGAATGGCTTCTGAAGGCTTCCGTGTACTTCTGCGTCTTCCCAGATGGGGCGCTCACCAAAGCCTCTCCTACGGTACCAGCTTTGGTACTTCGTGTAGTAAGCGTTACTAATCTCTACACCGATAGATGCGTTATTCCACTTTTTACTACCAGCGTGCCATGCGATATCGTTTGTATCCATGAACTGATAGATGGTGCCATCATTATCGATGGCGAAGTGTACAGAGATTCCTCTCTTCTTAAGTACTTTGAAGCAAGATTCGCTCGAAAGGCAGACATCCCAATGGTTCACAAAGAACCTTGGATGTCGTTCACCGGATACTGATCTGAAACAGCTATCTGGTAGGGCTAAGCCGCCCTCTTCACCCCAGACAATAACCTTGTCCCAAGCGATTGGAACAATCTCGCCATTGCAAATAATGCCTTGGCTATAGTTCTTGTCCCTACTGGTGGCTGAAGCCTCTTCGAGAATCGTTGCTTCGCGCTCGGTAAAAATTCGACGGAACGTGCCTGGTCCGCACATCCCGTCTTTCTTCAGACCGTTGCGTCCCTGCCATCGCTTAATAGCCTTGACTAGGTCTTCATCGAATCCATCTTCACCAAACCAGCTGGGACTCCAGCCTAGCTTATTAGCGCTTGCTTCGTTGTAGAAATTCTTATCCATGATGATGATCTCCTTCGCGGAGAGTATACACGGGATAGGTTCACATACAGGTAAACTTTGGTTCGGCGTCGAATTTAACGTAGGAAACGTGGTCTAGGTCGCATGAGCCGAGAATAGTCATGCGGCCGAATATCTCGCTCTTCTTGAATTCTTTTACGATTTGCTCAAGGGTATGCTGGGAATAGACTTGAGTGAACTGAATCTTTCCGGCACTGTCTCTAAAGCAGATCATGTAGTCACGAAAGGGTGATTTCTTCATTGTGTTCCTAATGGCGGAGGTAGTAGGCAATTCTCCTACGGGGGACCCACATTGCAGGGCTAGACCACGGATTCGACCTGAATTCAGGTCTGATACCTCCATATTAGTACTGCCAAGGGGACTCGAACCCCTGGTTTGTGTTAAGATCTTTTTATAAGGAGTTTGAATGCTTGTTAATTGCTTAGAGTGCGAAGTCCAATTTAATAAGAGTCCTAAAGAGATTCGGCGTAGCCAGAATCACTATTGTTCTAGATCTTGTGCTGCTAAACGTAATAATCGTCTGTATCCAAAAAGAAAAGCTTTGCAAAAGACAGTTGAGGGGCGAATCTGTCCTGACTGTGCTGGGCCTAAAGATATACTTGCGATTTCTTGTCGGGCCTGCAAGAGGTTCCGCTCTCTAAGGTTGCAGATGATTCGCCCTCTGAGCGACTTCCTTAGAATGGAAGGCTCTACCTATCGATACAATCGAGTCAGAGAGCTAGCGAGGAGAGCTATGCATCTTTGGAATCTAGACAAGAAGTGTCAAATTTGTGATTTCGATCAGGTCGTTGAAGTTTGTCATTTGAAACCCGTGAAGGACTTTTCGGTAGATACCAAACTCGAAGAAATAAATTCGAAAGATAATCTAGTCTATCTTTGCCCAAATCATCACGCAATGCTTGATAAGGGATTATTGGCAGCCTCGGAGAGATTTGAACTCTCTTCTTCGGGTTGAGAACCCGAGATCCTAACCCGTAGACGACGAGGCTTAAATGAACGCAATGTTTGATGGTGGATTGGTGGGTGATGAGGGACTCGAACCCCCGACCTTCGCCATGTAAGGGCGTTGCTACCTGCCATCTGAGCTAATCACCCAATCCATTTTCGGGCAAGTACCCCGCCCCAGTCAGGGCGGGGTAAGAACCCATCATTAGTCTCTATTCAATTGTCAAAGATTGGAATGGTGGAGTATAAGGGAATCGAACCCTTCTGAATATCCTCCTTGCAAAAGAGGCGACCACCCCATGCAGTCCCATACCCCATTCCATTTACCGAAAGCACAGTTTGTTCTTATCGGTGCCTGGCTCTGTAGTCTCTACCTGGGCAGCCTGAAGTGTTTCAAAGTAGCCCATGTAGGTTCCAGCATAAAGCCAGATTTCCTTGCCGTCGTTGCCAACGACATTGAAGTGCATATTGTTGTAGTACTCGGTGAAAGTTCCCTTTGACTTCGTTGGCTTCTTCTGTGGCTTCCACCAGGTAGGTGTGGGTCGGTCTTCCTGATGCCATGCATCAATTGAGAACCTCCACTTGTAATGCTCTCCCATTCTGGCGAGAGCATTTTGAGCTAATTCGAGGGTGTCGAATTCGTAGTCGAATTCGCCACTGGTATTTTCACAACCGAATGTATTTCCGGTTTCGTACTCGTATGTGATTTTCCAGCTCATTTAATTCCCCAACATGACTCAAACTCAAGAGAACAAGTTTGAGTATCTAGCCTCTCAGAGGCGAAGTTTAGTGCGTTACCTTTTTAATCTCTTACCTAAACCGCATCGATATCATGTTATGAATTGAAGCCACCACCTGCTGTGTCACTAAGCACAACTCAGTCACCGACTATGGGCTACTGCTTTCGGGACTCGAACCCGTGGACTTCAAAGTTTGGTTGACGACCTAGGACTTGAACCTAGACAAGGATTACTCCCACGGGATCAGAACCCGCTGCACTGCCAATTATGCTAGTCGTCAGTGAAATATTGCTACGCTCCCCCTCCGTCAGTTCAGTCTTGGGGGACCTGGGAATTACTCCAAGTTCTGTCACGCCTACCAGAGGCTCATTTCTAGTTAAAGAACTGACAAGCAAACAAGCTTGGTCGTGACTTTCTCAACGTAGCAAAGTGAATGGACTCACCCTCTTGATTGTCCGAGCGAGGGCTTCCAGCCTAGAGCGAGGATTAGTCGCTGTACTGGAAATACGTTGTTCAATAGCACCAACGGCCAGTGAGTCCAAAGTTGTGTCTTAGTAGCTCAGCCAGAGATCTGAAATCTGTTCAGTAACAGGTCCGAAGAGCCAAAGAGGGGTACGAATCGTATCGTCCTGGCCGAAACTACCGAAGGGATAGTTTCCTTCTGTGATATCAAAGTCGATTTCTGCCTGGACCATGCCAGCCTTTAGCTCACTAGCATCCTCTACAAGGATGGTGCGACGCCAGTTCGGGCTAGCGAATCGGCCCATGGCCTTAACTTCACCCTTCTTCTTCTCGTAGCTGTCCTGAGGGGAGCGTGCTGCGGCAGAGTAGGTGACTTCCTCGCCATCAACTGTGTAGGCGACGGTGAAACAACCTCGGGTTTCACCCTGGTAAGCGTCAACCTTGCGGCGGTAAAGTGTGGGCGCGTTTTCTTCACTCTGTGATGGAGTAGTCATTGTCAGGTTCCTGATTCTTGTATAGTTCGAAGTATTTGTCAAGCTTTTGTCTGAACTTGAGCGACAATTTGTTTACGATTGATTCGTATCGTTCTCTGAAGTAGTAACGAATTCGTGCTACGAAGCCCCAATCAACTTCGTAGACTGCTTCTTCTTCATTGAATACGAGATCGAGCACGTGCATTGTTATATATGCTCTGTGAAATGGTGGAGATGGCGGCATCGAAGCCGCGTCCAAAGCTGAACTGAATTAGATGTCTACAGTTTAGTCCTTCTGCCCTCGGACGGGGTTTTGTCCTATTGTATTCAGGTTCAAAGAGCTTATGACTGTAGCTCTAAGTCCTATATCCACTCGATAAACATCAGTGAACAGCCTGTGTTCTTCACACTTGGGTAACAAGGTAGTGAACACCCCGCCTAAGCTCATATGTCCTAGGAACGCTGCTTAGCTACTTTTTAGGCAGCAAGCGGAGCACGAAGCTCCACAACGTCGTAATCACCGCAGTTGGCAATTATATTTTTTGACTGTACTCAGTCAGCGTACTGCAATCTAATTCTCATCAACCCTGTCGAAACCTTGCATCCCCGTTAGGTATTTTCGACGTCCTTGGTGACCCATGGGAGAACGCAGAGTGTCTGCTTAGTCTCCCCAGTCATCGGATTCGTAAAAGGGACGAGCCCTCGAATTGAATCATCGATAGGTCCTCTCTCTCCTTCGTCGTCAGGCCCCGCTTCGATTGTCTCGGAGTCGGGGCGCGCATCGTTTAGTGCTTCGGAAAGTCGTTCGCGAGAGGCCATCTCTAACCCTGTCGCTACCTGCTTCATTGCCTCACTCCAGTGGTCCCAAGACTCTAGGTCTAGCTGGGCTACATGCCACCGAATCGAGTAGAGATACTCGTTCATCTCTTCCGAGAATGGTTCGAGAATCTCTGAGGACTGGCGCTCAACCCACTGGCGGATTTGAGGTTGCTGCATTGCGTCAGCATTCTGCAGGAATAGTTCGCACTGCTCTTCTACTGATTTTGGTACAGGATTAAAGATCATCTTTTCTACGATGTCATTAGCCTGAGTTTCAATCTTCTTTGCAAGCTCACGAATGGTGAGCTTGGGATTGATCAGTACGGCAAGCAAGTCGGGCGGAACTTCTAATTGTAAGTTCAGTGCTGTCACGAGTTCTCCATTCCTAGCTGGACGGCTAGTCTAACACTTCGTCAGAAGTATTGGGTACTTCTTCTGAATTTTCTTTGCTCTCTAGGTGTCGCCAAGAGTCAAGTAGTCGCTTACTAGCCATGTGAATTATGTCTGGGGCGTGCTTGCTCTCTAAGCTAGTTTCGGAGAGACGCTGAGCCATTACTAAAAGTACAGACGGAGGGGGTAGTGGGATCGCTCCATCAAGATCGTCCTCGACTGTATCGACACTATAGAATAGAATTTCGTCTTCTATGAGTACTCGATCTCCATCTTTCCACTCCCAGCGCCAGCCTAGTACCTCGTAAAGGTCGTACCAGATAGTTTTCCACCTGGACAGGTCCGCATAGCGCCAGCTTGGGTTACAGAATGAAATCATTGTCTCTCCCAGGGTGCAGATTTCGTCGTTC
>Ga0208299_1002803_pt1 | contig 11453 bp, 8 predicted proteins | sample 15_taG_FD_184089 | JGI IMG/M metagenome (GOLD analysis project Ga0208299, IMG submission 184089) | Marine viral communities from the Subarctic Pacific Ocean - 15_ETSP_OMZ_AT15312 metaG (SPAdes) (version 2) | ecosystem: Environmental > Aquatic > Marine > Oceanic | place: Pacific Ocean | collected...
CAGGTATTAAGACGCGGAGATATGAAGCGTGCAAAAGGAAAAAATAAAATAACATCATATATAGGTACCTGCACTGGTACTTTTTGCATTATGCCATCTACTAAGATGGATACGTCTAAGAGAGATAATATTTATAGCTTTAGTGGTAGGATGCCAGAGGATATATTTGACAGTAGAGAAGATCTAACTGCTGCTGAAACTGCATTCGTGCAATTTGTTATAGCTGGCACAGGTATACAGCAAGCATATTTAAAGGCATTTCCTACGAGCAATCCAGGATACGCTAATATGAAAGCTGGGCAATTAATTAAAACTACAAGGGTTAAAACTGCAATGAAAGAAGAATTAAAGCCTGTAATGGAAGAGCTAGGTATTGATGAAGAGTATGTTCTTGATAATATCAAAGCTGTAATAAACACTACAGAAAAGGATGATACTAAGCTTAAAGCCTTATTCAAGCTTGCTGATATCATGGATATGGAAGATAAAAACAGAACGCAAGTTACGCAAATTTCTGGGGCAGTATTTCAAGGATTTAGCGATAATACATTAGAGGCTGTAGAACGACCAAAGGAGATCACAAATGGCAAACAAAGATAATAACACTGTAAAAGATATACAATTTAATATTGAAAATTTATTATCTCCAGAAAATTTAATGGATAATGAGCAAGTTAAAAAATTACAGAATATGTTGAATCAATATGTAGCAGGAGATAGTTTATTGCCAGTTGATGGGATTTTGGGAAGGCAGACAGAAAGAGCGATACAAGAATTTCATTCTGATAAAAGATATTGGGGAGGACATTCTGTAATAGATATTAATCCTCTTAGAACTAAAGAAGCATATGATGAAAACATGAAACAAAGGAGAGAATAATGGCAACTAAAAAAGTAGAGAAAAAACAACCGAAAGTAACTAAGAAACCTAAAATAGATCATGATGCACGTCTAAAGACTATAGATGGATGGGCTAAAGATATTGATACTTGGATAGAAGAAATGAAATCTACAGTCAGTACAATACAAACTAAACTAGATAAGGTTTCTAATAGACTAGGGATTTAATGGCTGAAACAGTAGATAATAAAGCATTTAACTATATGACTACAGCTGTTGCTGATAATACTGCTGTAGACTTATTGACTAAACCAGATAGAATAAATTCTGGTGATGTACATAATATGCTAATGGCTGCTGGTTTTGCGCCTGGATTAGGGAATATAGCTGATGCAGCTGATGCTATATTGTATGCAGCAGAAGGAGAATTTGGAAGTGCTGCTATATCAACTGCAGCAATGATACCATTTATAGGACAGGCTGTATCTGCAAAGAAAGCATTAAAAGTTGCTAAGGAGTCTGGTGAAAAAATGCGTACTTTTTATAGGGGAGTTGAAGAGTGGCATCCTGCAAGACATAAATTGACTAGAGGAAAATATGCAGGGGAAATTATTAATACAGGTGAAACTATGGTGAAAGATGGTAAATTTATTGGAGGTGGAGGCTATATTAAAGAAGGACATGGCGTATCTAAAAATGCTTTATGGGCAACTGAAGATTTAGAATTGGCACAAAGGTATTTAAAAGGAAATCCTGATGGGGTATTATTAGAATTTGAAGTTCCAGAATCTGTATTCAATGAAAGTTTTACAAAATTAATGAGAAGTAGCAAAGGCTATGGCGGGATATTTGACGAAGGCCTTGATAAAGTCTTTCTAACTAAAGTTCATAAATAATGCCTAACATCAATCTAAATAATGTTTCTAAAATGGAAGAGGAATTAAGACTTGCTCATTCTGATCTTATAGCATTTGGTAAGTTATTTTTACCAGATGATTTTATGAGATCTGAAACTCCGTTTTTTCATTATGAAGTCACAGATGCATTAAATGATAAAGATATTAGACAATTAGCTGTAGTATTACCGCGTGGTCATGGAAAAACTGTACTAACTAAGTGCAGTATACTACATGATTTTGTATTTACTACAGAACCATTATTTTATGGCTGGGTAGCTGCTTCTAGTAAAATTTCAGTACCCAACTTAGATTATGTAAAATATCATTTGGAATATAATGATAAAGTGCGGTATTATTTCGGTGATTTAAAGGGTAAGAAATGGACAGAAGATGATATCGAACTTAGTAACGGGTGTAAACTTATTAGTAAATCAAATTTATCGGGGATACGTGGTGGTGCTAAATTGCATAAGCGTTACGATCTTATTATTCTGGATGATTTTGAGGATGAAAATAATACAATTACTTCAGAGTCTAGGTCTAAAATCTCAAACCTAGTAACAGCAGTTGTATTCCCAGCTTTAGAGCCTAAAGATGGAAGATTGCGTATCAATGGAACACCTGTGCATTTTGATTCTTTTATTCAGAAAATACTAGTAGGACAAGAACAAGCTATAAAAGCTGGTGATGATTATAGTTGGAAAGTTATTACTTATAAAGCTATTTTAGAAGACGGCAGTCCTTTATGGCCTTCATGGTTTAACCATGAAGAAATGAAGAGAAAGAAAAAGTTTTATGCGGATTCAGGACAACCGCAGAAGTTTTATCAAGAATATATGATGGAAGTCCAGAGCGCAGAAGATTCTATTTTTACTGGCAACCATATAAAATATTGGGATGGAGATTTATCACATGACAATGAGACTGGCACATACTATATCACTCCTGATGGAAAAGATCCACAACCTTGTGATATATTTGTGGGAGTCGATCCAGCAACTGATAGTGCTAGACGTGATAGTGACTTTAGTGTATTACTTCCTGTTGCTGTCACTCCTGACAACAATGTATATGTGTTGGATTATATTCGCAAACGATCTATTCCAGTTCTCGGGATTCCTGGAGAAGATAAGAAAGGTATTGTTGACCATATGTTTGACTTGGCTGACTCTTATGGTCCAAGGTTGTTTACAGTTGAAGATACTACTATGTCAAAGCCAGTTTTTCAAAGTTTGCAAGCAGAAATGCGTAGGCGTAATAACTTTGCTATTCGCTTTAAAGCTGAAAAGCCAGGGAACAGAATGTCAAAAAGAGACAGAATCCAAGAAATCTTAGCACAGCGTTTTGCTGTGGGGCAAATACATATTAAAAAAACACACTACGATCTTGATAGGGAAATAAGAACTTTTGGACCAAGAATGGCCCATGATGATACAATAGATGCATTAGCATATGCATGTAAATACGCACATCCACCTGCCAATATGAGTGAGGGCAAAGAGGGGTGGAATAGGTATAAACCACAAGTAAAAAGTTGGGTAACAGCTTAAAAGAAGGTGAGTAATGGCTAAAACTAAAAGAGCAGATCAAATTAGAAAGTTATATAATCTTTCTAGAAACTGGACGAGAGAGCAATGGGAATTGATTAATCAAAAAGGTTTTGAATTTTCTAATGATAATCAGCAAACTAAGGAAGAACTGGATTCTCTTAGAGAACAAGGTATGCCTGATTTTACAATCAATAGGATATTACCAGTAGTAGAAATGTTAAATTTTTATGCTACTGCTAATAATCCTAGATGGCAAGCAATAGGTGTAGAAGGAAGTGATTCTGATGTAGCTGCTGTTTTGTCTGATTTAACTGATTATATTTGGGATTTATCTAACGGATCAGTATTATATTCTAATGCAGTTAATGATGCTATTACTAAAAGTTTGGGTTATATTATGGTAACAGTAGATTCTGACTTAGATAATGGAATGGGAGAGGTAGTCTTAAAACAGCCAGAACCATTTGATATCTATGTAGATCCTAAATCTAGAGATGCATTATTTAAAGATGCATCTTATATCTTAATTAGAAAAGTTTTACCTAAACATCATTTGATTTCTGTCTTTCCAGATATGAAGGCTAAGATTAATAAAGCTTCTTCTGATGAGCAATCTTCATTAAGCATGTCATTACGAGAGACTGGAACTAGTGATCAAGATTTATTTACTTATAATGATCAATCTCAGGAATCAATGGGTATTACCCCTAAAGGGGAGGATAAAGAACTAGTTGAATTTTTTGAAATGTATGAAAAGATCAAGGTATCATATATTAATTTGTTCTATAGGATTCCTCCTAATGAAGAACAATTAAAACAGATTCAACAACAGGCTCAAGTACAGGTACAAGAAATGGCTGCTGAATTACAAGTTCAGATGTTAGAACAGCAACAACAAATGGAACAAGCTGTGCAATCAGGTAAGATGCTTCCAGAGCGTTATGAACTTGAAATGAAAAAAGCACAAGAAATGATGCAAAATCAGATTCAAACTTATCAGCAAGAAGTAATGAGTCAATTGCAATCTGCTGCTTCACAAACAGGTAATCAAGTAATATCTGAAAAAGAATTTAAAATTATGCAAAAAGATGATGTATTTGCTCAGCATATTGTAGAAGCTATTCCTTTTTATGGTACACGAGTAAAACAGACATGTGTTGCAGGTGATCAATTATTGTATGAAAAAGTCTTACCACAAATGATTACAGAATATCCAATTGTTCCAATTACATTTAAATGGACTGGTACACCATTTCCTAAGAGTGCTGTATCTCCATTGATAGGTAAACAGCGAGAATTAAATAAAGCACATCAATTAATGGTCCATAATGCTAGTTTAGGTTCTAGTTTAAGATGGATGTATGAAGAAGGTTCTGTAGATGCAGAGTTATGGGAAAAATATTCTTCAGCTCCTGGCGCATTACTTCCAGTAAGACCTGGATCTGAAAGACCAACTCCTGTAATGCCTATGCCAATATCTAATGCTTTCTTTCAAATTTGCAATGAAGGTAAACATGATATGGAATACTTAGCAGGTATATATGCATCAATGCAAGGAGATACTTCAGCACAGCATGAAACATATAGAGGGATGTTAGCATTAGATGAATATGGTACAAGACGTATTAAGCAATGGATGAAAAGTGCAGTAGAACCTGCATTAAAACAATTAGGCACAGTAATCATGCAATTCGCTCAGGCAGTTTATTCTGCAAATAAACGTTTTAGAATTATACAACCATCTGCTCTACAAGAACAAAAGGAATCTGAAATTAATGTTCCTATTTATAATGATATGGGAGAAGCAATAGGGAAGTCAATGGATATATCTGCATTAAAGTTTGATGTAAGAGTTGTAGCTGGATCAACATTGCCAGTTAATAGATGGGCATATTTAGATGAATTGAAGCAGTTAATGCAAATGGGAATAGTAGATGATATTGCTGTATTAGCTGAAACTGATATTAAAAATAAAGATAAAATTGCTCAAAGAAAATCATTATATGCACAATTACAAGGCCAGATAGGACAATTATCTGAAGCTATGAAAGATAAAGATGGTACTATTGAAACACTTCAACGTCAATTAGTACAAGCAGGTATCAAAGGCAAGGTAATGCAAGCAGAGATGGAAATTACTAAACAGAAAGAGCAAGTAAAGGGCGGTCTTAAGAAACAATTCGTTGAAACAGAAGGTAAGCAAAAGCTTTTACGCAATGTTTTAGCTAATGAAGCAGAGTCAAAAAAGAAAGAAATGGCACTAGCATCAGAAATGTTTAAAAAAGACTTGCAAGGTAATAACGAATCATAATATATTATAATAATGTATTATAACTTAAATAGGGAGATAATAATATGATAAATGAACGTGAAGGCAACTCTGTTATAGGCATGGAAGGAGATTCTTTACCAGAAGATCCAGTAGATGCTCCAACAACAGACTCTTTAAACGATTCGTTTTTTGAAGACCTCGAAGAGAGTGTCAATGGTGCAATAGCACAAGATGATGAACCCATGGCAACCCAAAGTCAACCAAGTGGCTCCGAAACGGCAACCCACGTACAACAGGACGATGGCTCCAATGCTGGTTTATGGGAACGTGACGATAACCCATATAAAAAACGTTACAGTGATAGTAGTCGTGAGGCAGTGAAACAACGGGAAATCTATAAGGATTTAGAACCGTTTGTTCCAGTGCTAGAAGCGATGAAAAACGATAGTGGTCTTGTAGACCATGTTCGTGGCTATCTTCAGAATGGTGGTGCTCCAACTAAAACCGTACAAGAGCAGTTAGGATTGGACGAAGATTTTATCTTTGATACCAATGAAGCTATGACTGATCCTGAATCTGATTCAGCTAAAGTTATGGCTGCTCAAATTAATGGTGTAGTAAATAAACGAGTTGGGCAAATGGTGCAAGCTGAAAAAGCTAATTCTGCTAAAGTACAATCTGAAATACAGAAGCGTAATGAGCTGAAAGAATTTCAAGAAAGAAAAGGTATGAATGATGAGCAAATGAAGACTTTTGTCGAACAAGCTCAAAATCATGTTCTTACTTTAGAGGATGTAGACTACTTAATCAATAGAGATCAAGTAGCAACTAATACAGCTAATGCTACCAGAACCGAAATGGCTAACCAAATGAAGAATGTACGTAACATACCTACAAGTGCCAGTGGAGCTAACAATCAGGGCGACAATAGAAGGAGTGCAGAAGATTCATTATTCGACTCTTTAGTCGGTTCTGATGGTGATTTAGATAACTTGTTTGGGTAGATAAATTTAAAAACCCTACCTAGACAAACAAAATAAAGGAGGTCGTATGGCCGATTTATTTAACTTATCGAATCTGAGTACTAGTGATGTTGCGGGTAATGGTCCGGGTGCAGGCACTGGTTTAAGTACTGGTGATCTGCGTAGGAAATATAATTTTGGGAATAGAGTCTCAGAATTATCTATTGCGCAAGATCCATTTTTTAGATTCGTTTCAAAGGTAGGTAAAAAACCTACAGATGATCCTCAGTTCAAGTTTACTGAGAAAAGAGGTTCATGGCATAAGCGTTATGCTTATCCAGTTGCAGTATACGATACCAATTCTGCTTGGGTAGAAACAGGTGCTTTAGGTGATGCTTTAACTGCATCTAATTTTTCTACATTCAAGATAAGAATGGCATGTGATTATAAAGCTAGTGGTAATATACAAAATGTATATGGTAACACTAGTAATGAAATCACAGTTGGAGCTGATGGAACAACTCCTGCATTTTATCTTCCTAATCAATTAGTGAAGATAAATACAGCAGCTTCTGTTCCTGGTAGCTTAGCCGCATCTGCTGCTGGTGATTATGCTATATTAAAAATATCAAGTGTAACACCTATTGTTGGTGCAGGTAGTTATAATTCTGGTGCTTTGGGTGCAAATCAAGCTGATATGGTTGAACTTGAAGGAACTATTGTTAAAGATGCTGCATCTGGTCAAAATTCGTTGACAGTTCCTGCTTCTTTTGCAGGTGACTCAGTGGCTGCTTCATCAATAGCTGGGGTTCTTGAACAAGCTAGATCTTATATAGTAGGTTCAGCTCATGCTGAAGGATCTGGTTATCCTGAAACATGGAAAGATCAACCTTATTCAACCAATTATGGACGCACTCAAATATGGAAAACTTCAATGGCAATGACTAATACAGCTCGTGCTACAGTATTGAAGTATGACAAAGATGAGTGGGCTCGTGTTTGGAAAGAAAAGTTGGTAGAACATAAGTGGGATATTGAACAATCATTATTATTTGGTTCTCAAAGTGATGATAATTATACAACACAGGGTTGTGTAGATTACATTAGTAACTATGGTAATGCATTTGGATTAACTATAGCAACTAAAACAGCTGATGATTTCTTGGATGATATGTCTAGTTATTTAGACCCTCGTTATAATAATAGTTCAGCAACTGTATTTTTTGTCTCTACTGCAGTTTATAACTGGATGCATAAACTAGGTGGATACTTTAAAAATACTCTAGCATTAGGGAATGATACAGATAATAGAGGTGCTATGTACACTGCTGATTTTGCCTTGACTGGCAAAAAGAAAGTAATGGGCGTAGATATTACTACATTCTCAACACCTTATGGTGATATGAATGTTGCACGTAATATTCACTTAGATGGTACTAATGTTAAGATGTTGGGAATCAACATGAAATATTGTTCTTATCGTCCTCTAGTAGGCAACGGTGTCAACAGAGATACTTCAGTTTATGTAGGTGTGCAAACACTTGAAAACTCTGGTATTGACCGTCGAGTTGACTTAATCCTCACAGAAGCTGGTCTCGAGCTAAGTATGCCCGAATGCCACGCTATGTGGACTTAAGGAGGTTTATTATGGCAAATCCAATGTATGGACAAAATAAGTTCGATAACGCTGTTGATAATTCAACAGGTGATATAATCCATTTCACTCCAAGTTCAGATGGTACTCATATTGCAGCCGCAGAATCAGTAATTCTTACTTCTTCAGACGCAGGCAATAGGTATTTCGTGAATATTAGTTCAAATACAGCTTCGTTTAGATTGCCTTCAGCATATAGTAATAAAGGTATGGAAGTACATTTCCATCTCGATATTACTAGTGATGCCGAAGCTACTAAAGACCTTGATATATTCACTGATAGTACAGCTGAATTTATTATTGGAGCTTTAACAGATGGCGGTACTGTGCATGACTCTACTGTTGCAGATGACCTGCTACAGTTTGATAGTTCTGCTGGTGCTGCTGGTGGTGGTGATAGACTAAGTTTAGTCTGTGATGGTATTCACTGGTACATTACTGAGGCAACTGCTTTAACAGCTGGTTGCTTTGTTTCTGGCACAGCCACTAGAGCTTAAGGAGGTAACTAATGCCTAGAGGGTGCTTAATAGGTAGTAAGTAAATAAAAAATACCCTGCCTCTGTGGAAAGAATGTTTCTCTCCATGGGGGTAGGGGGTATTTTAAGGAGATTTAATGGCTGATTTTCAAGAGCAGGTAATGGCATTAACAGGTTTAACTATAGATGGTAGTTCTACTGCTCCCAGTAGATCTGAATTTTCCACATTTTTAAATGATGGGGTTATTGATGTTACTAATAAAACACTTTTACTACGTCCTCAAGATATAGATAATTTTTTAAGAGAAGGTGCAGAGCAAACAAGTAATGGATTTAATCCTGGCACTAATCAGATAGTTGCAGTTCTTAGAGAAAGTGGAACTAATAATGAATGGTATCCGTGTAGAAAAGAATCTATTAGTTTGCAATATAGAGTAACTGATACTAATAGTCTATACTATGCATCTAAATATAATCCTGTATATATGATCACGCAAAATAGAAATGTACATGTATATCCTGCTCCATCTAGTGCAGGTAATGATACGTTTAAAGTTTTATATGTCAATTCTTCTCCTGAAGAGACAGATGGAACAGCTTTAGATCATGCTAGTACAGGTATTAAATGGTTTCCAGATGATAAAATATATCTGGTAGTATTATATGCAAGCATACAATCTTTAATGTCTAAAATAACTAGTTTAAATAACTCTTTACCGTCTGATATAACTTTACCAGCAGTACCAATTCAACCTACAATGAATGCAACTACAGTCAGTATTCCAAGTTTTACTACTCCAGATGCATTTATTCAACCTGTTGCACCTGCTGGAGCAGATGTAGACTTTAGTAGTGTTCCAACTGCTCCTGTCTATGTATCTAGTTTGCTTACTCTGGGAGCAACCCCTACTATTTCTGATTTAACAATATCGGCTATATCTCCTGTGTCTCCAAGTGGACCTAGTTTTACAGCTCCAGATATTTCAAGTATTTTTAATCCTGCTTCAAGTCCACCTTCTTATACGGCACCAGTTATTTCTCTTGGTACTGCTCCTACAATATCGGACTTGTCTATAAGTGCAGTATCTCCAGCTACTCCATCTTTAACATCAGTAACTTTTACCAGTATAGATTCTGCATTAGATGCTAGTACTCCTGTATTCTCAACTGCAACTATTTCTGCATCCAGTACATATACTGGATCTGCACCTGCCTATACTAAGCCTGTATTGTCATTAAGAGGTGCTCCTACAATATCAGATTTAACTATAAGTGCGGTAGCTCCAGTTGCTCCATCATTAACTGATACTACTGTGACTGAAAGCTCTATAACAGAACCTTCATTTATTCCTCCTGTTATGTCTGTTCCTGATTTTAGCGATACTAATACTTGGATAAGTACTGAAGAAGATAGTGAGATGTTGGCTGCAAGGGTGCAAGAAATACAGGCAAAGATTGGTGAATATAGTGCTAGAATGGGGGAAGCTCAGGCACAGTTTAATAAAGATAATGCTATTTTTCAGAAAGATATACAAATTGCAATACAAAATGCTCAAATAGAATCTGCTGAAGATGGTATGAAATTACAAAAATTTTCAAATGAAGTACAGCAATATCAAGCTAATGTAGCTAAAGAAGTTCAAGAATATCAACAAAACTTAGCTGGAGATTTACAGGTTTGGCAAGCAGAAAGGCAAACAGATCTTCAAAAGTATAATACAGATGTACAGAATGAAGTCAATGAATTTAATAAAGAAAACGTAGCCTATCAATCAGCCATACAGGAATCAATACAAGAATTGCAAGTAGCTAATGGAGTTAATCTTGCTAAGGCTCAAGCTGATTTACAATTGGCAAAAACCAATAAGGATCGTGACCAGCAAAGGCAATTACAGAATGGTATTAATGATCTGCAGGCCATTGTTCAAGATAATACTAGAAAGATTACGCTTTATCAAGCAGAAGTTGGCACATATCAGGCAGTAGTTAATAAAGAAGTACAAGAATATCAGCAAAATCTTGCTGGTGATATCCAAGTATGGCAAGCAGAGAGAGCGACAGATCTGCAGAAACATGGAAGTGATATACAGAATGCATTGAATACTTTTAATAAGGACAATGTTGAATATCAAGCTCAATTACAACAAGCTACTCAGGAAGTAGGTTTAGTCCTACAAAAAGAAAATCAGGAATATGCTGCTGAACTTCAAAAGTATAACGCAGAGGTACAGAATTATCAAGCTAATGTTGCTAAGGAAGTTCAGGAATATCAACAGAATTTAGCTGGAGACATTCAGGTATGGCAGACTGAGAGACAAACCGATCTTCAGAAATATGGAAGCGACATACAGAGTGAAACATCAAGAGTTACCAATGATATGAAAATATATCAAGCAGAACTTGCTAAAGCTACTCAACAATATCAAGTCGAAACTGGATATGATATGAGTAAATATCAAGCTGAAATACAAGCAGCTACAGCTAAATTTACTAATGATTTAGGAAAAAACAATGCTACTTTTCAAGCTGATTTAGGAAAATTTACAGCAGATTTAAAAGAAACACAACAGGAGAATCAAGAAAAAATAGCTTTATATACTGCAGAAATTCAAGAATATAATGCTGAGTTAACTGGAAAGGTACAAGAATTTACAGCAAGTTTACAAAAAGATCAGGCAGACTATCAATGGGCAACTGCACAATATACAGCACTAAAAGCTCAATATAATGAAGCATTTTCTGTAATGGCACCGTCTGCTCAAAAACAACCGCAACAACAAGTTGCACAAAGAAGGAGATA
>Ga0208299_1002805_pt1 | contig 11452 bp, 18 predicted proteins | sample 15_taG_FD_184089 | JGI IMG/M metagenome (GOLD analysis project Ga0208299, IMG submission 184089) | Marine viral communities from the Subarctic Pacific Ocean - 15_ETSP_OMZ_AT15312 metaG (SPAdes) (version 2) | ecosystem: Environmental > Aquatic > Marine > Oceanic | place: Pacific Ocean | collected...
TTGCGATTGATAGCGACCACAGGTGCTACTCCTTCGTAACGGGTTTGGGATCGGGGCGACTCTGCCGGTCGCCCCGGTAGACGGCCCCTGTGGGCCGTTTCGGCTGCTGCCGTGCTTAGCTGATCGCCGTCAACTGGTCATCTTCGATGATGAACCACTTGAAACCGCGCACGCCACGCTTCAGGATGTTCAAGCTGCTGATGTTCCGCATGTTCACCGGGTACAGCAGATTCGGGTTGTTGTAGTTCCGCAGCAGTGCATAGTGCGCACCGCGTGGCCCGCGCATTTCAAAGACAACCTTGTCGATGTCGCTGGCTGTGATGTCAAGGCCCGTTGCGGCTTCGGCTGCCGTGGTGTCGATTACGCTGGTCATCATCATCTTGTCACCTCTAACTGTTTACGGGTTTAAGTTACGGTCGGGTATCATTGCCAGCACTTCTTCGCAGTCCGCTTCCATTCGCGCGCTGAACGTTTCCATCCAGTACAACAGGATGTCGCTTGCTTCGTCGGGCTTCAGTTCGGGAAAGAGTTGGCGCAGTGGATCTGCTGCGCCCCACATGTTGCAGATACCAGTCTCACGTATCGCATCGAGTGCGGTCAGATGGTGTTCGCCACATGCTGCAGGTCGTTGCCGTGCCATGTTACGCTGCCTCTGTTTGTAACGGGTTTGGGATGTCAGTCGATCAATACCACGCATACAGGCTGAAGCCATGCCCTGACCAGAAGCGCAGCCATGCGATTGCGCCCTGCAGCGTGTACTTGCTGTCGGGGTCTGTTACGCTGCCATCCTGCAGTGCCGCGTCCAGCTTGTCGGCGTATGCGCTCATCTCGTCGGGCGTCATGTTGTTATAGGCGCACGACACAAGGTCGGGGTCCAGCCCACTGACGTAATGCAGCAGCTTGCCGCGATAGTCCCACGGCGCGGTGAACAACCCGACACCTCTTGACGTGTGACCCGACACCACATCGCGTGGGTCTTTGCCTTCGGGGTGATCATCCAGGCACCAGTCGAGTCCCATTACATCACCTCCATCGCTTCGATGCGTGCGGCCATCTTGGCGGTGTGCCTGCTGCGGCGGCGGTAGTTCTTCTTGATGCCTCGGCGGGTGCCAGCCGCCCAGTTGTGAACCTTCTTGCTGCGGCGGCTCAGTGCGTCAACCTCGTCGCCATTGATCGTGCGGATCATGCGGTCCTGCATTGCTTGCCCCTTTCAAGGTGTGCGTGTGGTGCGTAACGGGTTTGGGAGTTGGTGCGGGTGGCCCTGCCGCCTCAGCAGGGCCACCGTGGTGCGTGTTCAGTCTGCCAGTTCCGACTGCAGGTTGCACTGCTCGTTGTACAGTGCAGTGACGCGCTCGATGGCTTTGTCGATGTCGTATGAATAGTTCCGGTTGAACTCGACGCCCTCGATGGTCACAACTTCCTCGTCGTTTTCTTCCAGCGTTTCGATCACCTTCGGCATTCGCTGTGGCCCACCATAGCTGCACAGTTCCTGCTCGCTCTCGCGCAGCTTGAACAGTAGGCGGCGGTGCGCTGCTGGGTGTGCCACCATGAAGGCCAGTCGGTCAAGGTCCAGCGGCTCGCCTGCGGCCTTTATCACGATGGTGTTCAGGTATGCGCCATCGCGCTGGTATTTTGGCATCCCCTCCAATTGCGCCACGCCGTTTATCAAGTAGCAGGCTGTTACCTCGACCTGCTTGCCGCAATTCTCAAGCTGGTCAACAAGGAAGGCGACTGCTGTGCCCCACGTTGCCTTCTGTTCGCCGTTGACGGTTGCGCTGCAGGCCAGGTTGACGCGCAGGCGAACCACGCGCTCTGTCGGCTGCTCGACTGTCTCAGGTCGTAGCATGTGGCGCGGGTGCCCGGCAAGGTATGCGTCCACGTTCGGCGCGAAGCCCCAGTGGTCGTTCGTCCAATCTTCGCGTTCCTCCATCAGTTCGTGGCTTGCCAGTGCGTCGCTCATCTTGCCTGCCATCTTCTCGCGTCCTTCGGGCCAGCCTTCGGTCGCCATCTTGCGCGCCTGCAGGAACGTCTTGCCGAGTGTCCACTTGTAGTCGCCTCGGTAGTTCCAAGACTGGTCGGCCCACCCTTCCTTGTAGTCCAGTGCCTCGATGTAGTCGACGAACTCGCCATAGGTATCGAAGTGGCGGTGTAGCGTGCGCTGTGTGTTCGTCCTGTTTTCAGGGTTGCGTCGATCTGGAACTGCCAGTGTCGTTTCCTGCTTCCAAGTAGCCATGTGGTGGGTGCCTCGTAACGGGTTCGGGTATGTGGCAGGGCGGTCATCATTGCCGCCCTGCCGGTGGCCTGCCAGCCTTTAGTTCATTGCGGCGTAGATTTTCTCGCGCTGCTTGCGGTCGAAGTCGCGCCAGATCGTCATGTCCTCGACTTCATCCTGCGGGAAGCCTTCTGCCAAGTAGGCTGCGCCCTCGATGCTGGCGCGTGGTGTTACGTGGATGCGTGCGCCAACCTGCGCGGCTGCTGCGCGCATCGCCTGCACTCGCTTGACCCAGGAGCGGGTCAACTCGGTGTCGCCTCCCTCGTAGATCGCCAGTTCCCGTTCCAGCTTCTCGTCGTAGTCCATCTTCAGAAAGCAGAATCGATCCAGGGTTGCTGCGTCCAACTGTCGCCGGACGTGTGTGCGCATCTCGTCCGTGCCCCTGCCTGCTGTGTTCGCGTCTACGATCAGCACGAAGTCGCTGTGGCGTGTTACCATTTCGCCATTCGGAAACATGAAGTGGCCGTTCGCGAACGCGGCGTTGAACGCGTTGAGCGCTTCGGCAGTGCTGTTGTCGAACTCAGTGATAAGCAACACCCCGCCTTCCTTGAAGGCTTTGTAAAACGGTGTCGGCTTGTATTCGTTATGCACGTCCTTGTGACCGATGAGGTCGTATTTGAACATCACCGGTTCTTGCAGGTAGTAAGTCAGATCGAGTGCGTCCGCGACCTGCTTGGCAAGGTGCGACTTGCCCGCACCAGGAGGCCCCATGAGCATGATGTTACGCCGCGACCCGTCGCGTTTCTGCATCGCGGCAACCTTCAGCACCTTCGGCAGGATGTAGTGCGCCATGATGCCCTTCGGTGGCTCGGGTGTCTTGCCCGGCTCGACCTTCTGAATGCGCACCACCGGGGGCAGCATATCCTCGACTGCCGACTTGACGTTCGCGCTGATTTCATCCAGGCGGTTGCGGCCCTCGTCGATGCTCTGCGTGTGGTCGGCGACCTGTTGGCTCAACCGCTCCACGATGCCGCGAAGTTCGGCGTCCTTGCCGTTGGCCCCGAACACCTGTGCGAGTATCTGCGCGGCCTGCTCGGGCGTTACACCGCCGTTGTCTGCGACTGTGGTGGCATCGTCGAGCAGTGAGCCATTGCCGTTCGTGCTGACCGGCTCCGGTGCAGCAGCGACTGGCGTCGGATCGGTGGCGGCGCGTGCTGCCTTGTCGTGGCAGTCGCGGCATGTTACGCGGCGACCCTTCGGCTGCAAGCGGTCATACCATGCCATGTCGCCATCGTTGAGCGTCGTGCTGCACTTGGTGCAGACGCTTGCATACTTCAGCGGCATCATCTTGGGATGGCTGCTGCCATTGGTCGGTTCGACTGCAACACTGACTGGCTCGATTGGCGTCGGCTCGGTGGGCTGCTTCGCGGCAGCGCGTCGCGCTCTGACATAATGCTTGTTACACATCTGCGCGCGCTTGCGAGTCGCTTCTGCGGTGCACCCATCAACCTTGCATGTCAGTGTCGTTACGGTAGTCATGTTGATTTGCCTCAATCTGTTAATGCGTGAACTGCTAACGGGTTTGGGTCGTGCCTGCCTTCTACTTGCCGTGTTACCTGCGCAGCCACAACCGCGCAGGTGGTCCACTGTCCCAGTGAGTAGCACGTCTGATCCTGCATCGTGGCGGTTCGCTTCGGCCAGCCATCCTCGAAGGCTGCGTAGTCAGTTCCGCTTGTGTAGCCAGCACCCTCTCGGCGTGCTGCTGCAGGATCTCGTTCGCGTTGCTCTGCGCGTGCGCTTACTGAGTGGCTCCCTGTGTTCGACGTGGTTGTTATCGCGGGACCGTAACCGCGTTGGGAGTGCTCCACGCTTCTGTGCTGCGCGTCTGCTCTGCTATGATCGTCTGGTGCTTGCTTCCGAACCTGACTGCTTCCGCGATGGAGGGCCGAAGTCTGATGTCCAAGGTCGTTCACCAACGTGTGCTACTTACTACACCTATCAACTTACCAAGTCCATCTTGATTTGGAAAGTGTTTTTTCAAGTTGCCAAAACAGACCGGTGGCAGGGGGCGCTACTGCGGGTATGGTTGTGGGTTACGTGGACAGGCCGCGCGTGCTCACAAATTGCACACGGACACAGCATGTCATTGGTTGCCATCGCGGACTGTTACAGTCGTAACGTGTCCGCTGGTGTCAGTGTTTGGCTACACCTGACGTGCGCGCCGTGCCCATCATCATCTTGTGGGAGTAACACCACCGTAACTCGTTCCGGCACACCGTGTTGACCATCACGCCACCTCGGCCATGCTCACAGCTTGCACACATCCGGCCTCAAAAACGGCTGTTTCGGGCACGTCCAGTATGTCGTCGAGTTTCGCCATTGCGTCGTCAATCGCGTCGGGTAACAGGTGGCCGTAGACATCGAACGTAACTTGCGCCGATGCGTGTCGTAGCTGCTTCTGCGCGACCTTCACGTTGCCGGTCTGGTGAAGGATCAGACTTGCGCAGGTGTGCCGCAAATCGTGGAAGCGGACGTGACGCAGCCCGGCATCATCCAGGGCGCGCTGCAGTGCGCTCTGGCGAATAGTTACGGTGTGCAATGGCCCACCGCTCGTCGATGGGAACAGCAACCCCTGCTCGGTCCAGCGTCGTCGATAGGTGCGGCGCAACGCTTCCAGTTCGTGATGCCACCTGCGCATGACGGCGCACAGCTTCGGCGCGACGCCGATCATGTCGATGGACGTGTCGGTCTTGGGTGTGTCGAACGTGGTGGCGTTGCCAGCGTCGGCGCGCACCTGCTCGCACACGTAGTAACGCCCGGCGTCAAGGTCGAGGTGGTCCCACTTCGCTGCGCGGATCTCGCCGAGCCGCATCCCGGTCCACACTGACCACGCAAGCAACGCACGCCATCGCGGTCGTGCTGCAGCCAGCATCCGGTTCACTTCGTCGGGCGTCAGCGGGTTGACTTCGATCTGTCGCTTCTTGGGTAGATGCACCTTGCCGAGCGGCTTGCAGCGGAAACCCCAATCGCTGCCGCGTGACATGACCGTGCGGATGATGCCAACCATGTGCCGCACGTTCGACGCCGACAGGCCGCAACTCAGACGGTCTGCTGCGAACTCTTGCGCGACGAATGTCTGCACCTGGCTTACTGGCATCGAGCCGATGGCAGGCAGGATGTGTTTCTCAAGCTGGTGCCTGTAGATGCTCACGGTCTGTTCCTTCGACCGTACCGCGACTTCGGTCTGCAGCCAGCGGTTCGCCAGATCGACAAACGGAACGTCGTCGCCGCCAGCGACACGTCCCGCGTGGATGTCTGCCTCGCGCTGCGTCAGCAGCTTCTTGGCTGCGCTGCGCGTGTTTGGTGTAACAGCTTCGGACTTCTGGTTCCTGACGAGCGCGCCCTTGTCGGGCGACCATTTCTTCGGGCCGTCATAGATGATCGTCCATCGGCCCTTCCTGCTCACGATACGTCCCACGCTGCCTCCGCGTTCGGGTTTGTTACGCGCAGCACCTGCGTCGATCTGCAGGTGCTGCGCGGTGTGTCACCTCACGTATTTGATAACCACATCGGGGAACACGCGCTCCCAAAAAGACGGACCCCAGTGCGCAGGCCGGTCACGTATCCACAGTCGCAGCGTGTAACGGCCTGCCAGCACACCTGCAGGGATGCCCCACCATCCAAGCGACACCAGCGCGGCGACCTCGAACGGCCAGGACGACAACAGCGACGCCATCTTGCCGTGCATCTTGTTGTCGCGTTTCGAGTCGATGGTGAGATACGACCACACCACAGCCGCGAGGCCAAGCACGAACACAGGGTCGCCACCGATGATTCCCAACGCGCACGCCAGCACAGCGTGCAGCACAACCGGAACGGGCTGGACGTTGCGATGCCATCGCAGCTTGGCCCACTCAAGGCCATAGATCGCTGCTGCCACAGCGACGGCTGTCAGTGCGGTCTGTAGCATGGCCGTCATAGCGTGCCGCCCTGTGCGGTTGTCAGCGCCGATGCAGGGATGCGCAGGATGTTACCGAGCCGCCAGTGATCGAGGCGACCGGTGTTGATCCATCGACGCACCGAACGTTCCGACGCGCCGATGCGTTCGGCGAACTCTGCGACGGTGAACGACTCGCGCAGTGTCAGGGTTGATGGCTCGTAGTTCAATGGCGCAATGGCGCTCATGTTACATCACCTCCGTCAACGGGTTTGGGACCAGATGCGCGCTGACAACACGCCAGCGGCGTCCAGCTTCTTCGGTGTCTGCTCGGTAGTGGCGGGCGATCTCTTTTGCTTGGTCGTAACTGTCCTCGCAGATCGCAGGTTGAATGAACTCATAGTCGAACGTTTCATGACGACCAGTGCCAGTTGCGAGTGTGACCTTGTAACACATGCCGACGGTCATAGCGGGCAGCCTTCCACCTCGTCCGACTCTTCTTCCATCGCATCGAGTTCATTCACGCTGCCACCGCCCGTTCGCGTAACTCGAAGAAACCATCCAGTTCGGGATAGTCGCGCATCAGCTTGCGCGCGTAGTGTGCCGACAGTGAGTTATTCAACTTCCAGTCGCCAGTCTGCGTAGCAAGCGACCGGTTCCAGCGCAGCACCTCGAACAGTCCACGTATCGAGTAACGCTTCCGGCCCGAGTGCAACATGCGGAAGGACAACCGCGCCAGTTCATCATAGACGTGCAAGTTCGCTTCGTGGAACTTCGCGAAGTGTTCCTCGGATGTCAGGCCGCAACGACGCACGTGAGTGATTGCCGCACATAGATTGGTGTTCATTACGCAGCCTCCCTTCGCGTTACCCATGTGCGTCGATGCACGACGTCACTGATTGTCGATTCGCCGACGCCGAATTGCTTGGCGATAACGCGCATCGTGCGACCCGATTCGTAGAGCGTGCGGATCTGCTTCGCCACATCGTCGGACATCCGCGCGATCTTGCGATGCGGCGATGTCACGCGGCGGCGGCGGTATGTGAGTTTGTATGGCGACCGGGCGCGACCGTAGCACATGATGCACTTGCCGCCTGTACTCGGGAACAGCACCAACTCGTCACAGTTACGTTCGATGCAATGTGTTTCCATACTGCGAAACGTAACTCGCGTGTTTGCGATGCTGTTACGCGCTGCCTGAAATTCAACGTCAACCATTTCGCCTGCCGGGCGTTTCACGCCGCAACCGACGACGAACATTCCTGCTGCCATCTTGCCTCATCCTTCGTAACGGGTTTGGGTTTGGACAACAACTGTAGATCGCTTCCGGCATACTCAAGCCGAAGGCGTGGTGGCTGCATCTGATCGCTGTCTGCCAGTTCCACGATCCAGCCCCTGTCGGTATAGCCAACAATGACGACTTCGCTCCTGTTGTGTTTCAGGATAGCATGGCGTCCGACGTGATCTGCACCACGCGGGTCGCGAGTGATGCGCGTGACTTCATCCTTCATCGCATCGACTCAGGGAATGCCGTCTGCGTGGACGGCTCGACATACTGCGGGTATTCACGCTGCGGTGGCATATCCTTGCCACATCGAAACGTTGTGGTTGAAGGCGACCAGTTCAGCAACACGTCACCGATCTCACCATCGCGTTGCTTGCGAATCAGCAACTGCGCCACGCATTCAAGTGACGTGCCGTCGTCGCTGGTCATGTTGTAGCGCGACGGTTGAAAAATGAACGTCACCGAATCGCTGTCTTGCTCGATTGATCCAGACTCGCGCAGGTCGCTCAAGATCGGGCGCGGGTTGCGCCGTTCCTCGTGCTTGCGTGACAACTGCGCCAGTGTCAGGAACGGCACGTCGAACTCAGTCGACATGGCTTTGAGCGACCGGCTGATCTTCGCCACTTCCTGCTCGCGTCCGAAGTCACCGGGGTAACTCATCAACTGCAGATAGTCGACCACCACGAAGTCGAGGCCGTGCTGGCGTTGTAACCGTCGCAACTGTGCGCGCATCTGCGATGGCGTCAGGCCGCCTTGGTCGATGCAGTGCAGCTTACCACCACGTAACCGGTTCGAGGCGTCGCGGATGGCCTGCCAGTCGCGTTCGGTCAGCAGACCGCGCTTGAGTTTCTTCGCGCCGACACCGGACTCCATCGACAACAGTCGGAACATCAGCGCGCGGCGCGTCATTTCGAGCGCGAAGAATACCACCACGTCGCCTGCTTTGATGCGGTGCAACGCGACCTGTAACGCCAGCGCCGTCTTACCCTGCGATGTGCCTGCAGCCAGGACGTGCATCCCAGTCGTGTAACCGCCCTCTGTCATCAACTCGTCCCAGTCACGCAGGCCGGTGGCCTTGCCCTGCAGCGCACCGCCCCGCTTAACGGCTTCGTCAATCTCGTCGCATACTCCATCCAGCATTTCGTCGAGCGACGATGAGACGCCGCGCGAGGCCACCTGTAGGCGATCTTGTATGTCCTGCTCGATGCGTTCGCGCAGTGCCGTCGGGTCAACGGTCAGGTCAGTGTGGCTACTCTCGATGGTGTGGCCCAACTCGCGCCACACACGTCGTGCGGTGCGATCCTCCAGCGTGATCATGTGTGCACGTAAGCCGGTGATGCCGACCGCAGCCGCGCACACTTCGATCACGCTCACAACGTCACACTCGCCGTAACGCTTACGGATGGCCTCGGGGATTGTTACGCTGTCAACGGTTGCGCCCTGCTCGCACAGATCCACGATGGCCTGCCATATGCGCTGATGCAGGTCCAGATAGAAGTCGCCCGTGTCCAATCGCTCGATGCAGCAATCGACTGCATCCGGTGACTGTGAACATGCGGACAACACGCCACGCTCTGCGTCCAGGTCAAACGGTGGCATCGCTCCCACTCCAGGTGGCGGTGCTTGCGGTATCGGGTATGTGTCGATCATGCTGCCGCCGCCTTGTTGCCTAACATCTGATCCAGCCCATCAGCGTCGAAGGTGACGCGATCTGGTTCATCGTTGCGGCCTGTGGCCTTGCTGGCTGTCTGCATCTGCTTCTGGATCACCTGCCAGCAGCGCATATCGGGGAACGATTTGCTGGGGCCGCGCAGGCGTGTTGGCGATACATAAATCCCATCGCCCAACCACACCGTCAGTGCGTGGTTGCAGATGGCGTGTATCTCCGTCCATGACAGGCCGTCGAGCTTGTGCATTCGGTCGAACGTCTGGTGATACAGGTCCAGATTGTCAGGCGATGGCACTTCGTCATGCTTGCGCCACGCATTCACGCATTCAACCGCTTCGGTGCTTGGCGTGTAAGGCTTGCCGCGCTTGCGCTTTGGTGCTGCTGGCTCTGTAGGTGCTGCAGGCTCGGGTTCCTCTGATTCGGGTTCGTCGATGGCGTCGCCGCCATCGACGGGCGGTGTGTGCGAACCGAATGCCGGGCCACACTTGGGACAGTCAGGTATCGTGGACTTGCCTCGGCGGCTCGGGCTGATCTGTTGATACCGACCCCACTTCGTGAGGTGCATGTAACGATGATCGTCAACCGTGTAACAGCACAGGACGCCACGGTCGATAAGTTCAGCCATCGTGGACTGCACTGCCTCGATGTCGATGTCGGCGTCGATGGGGAAAAACATAATTTTGATGCGCTCGGCGAGATCGTCACTGTCATACAATTTGCCGAAGCCGTCTGCGAGGTGAATCGTCGCCCTCAGCACCTCGCGCCGTTGCGCTGATTGTGCGATGAATGGATCGGTCCATAACTCAGGTCCGAAGATCCGGTTGTGTATAGTGAATGACATTTCTACGATTGCCCCTGTTGGGTGTGTTGGTCACTGGTAACACTGTCAGACGTGATGGACACCGTAACACTTGGCGACTCGCGGTTGTATCCGATGCTGCGCACAGTGCAGCATGTGACCTGTTTGTCGTCCTGCCATGCGATGCCGTTCAAGCCATCGAGGATGGCCTTGGCAACATTGTCCACATCGGGTCGGCGGTCGTCCTGCCAGACGATGCCGATTTCGACTGCGAACGGTGGCGCAGGCCAGCCGCCATTGCGTAACGCTTTCTGCATGGCTGCGCGGCCACGGACGGCGACCAGCTTCTCGTAGTTCTTCGATTTCGCAGGCGTGTAGACGCGGCCCTTGCGACTGAAGCGTGGGCGCTGCTTGCCCACCGGCCTGCCTTCGACGATGAATGTGATCGTCCTGCTCACTGGCTATGCTGCGCAGCATAGCAACGATTCATCGTGCGTAGTTCGACTGCCGATGGGCAGCGACCGTAACGGCGCTGCCTGTCTCGCAGTGCGATGCCTTCCAGGCGCGCGGCCTGTGCGCGTGCGATCTGCTCATGTTTGGATACGTGTTTCATCTGATTAACGGGTTTGGGATGCGAGGGCGGTGCGGTTGTCAATGCCGCACCGCCCTCTGGTTCGCTGCGTAGTGGTGGCCGTGACCCTGCTCTCCCCATGATTACAGGTCACAGCCACCATGAGGTGATACGCGCCCTCAGAAGGGCAGATTGTCCTCTGCGCCGTTGCCAGCAGCAGCACCCGCCATCTGATTATCTGCCACCAGATCAACCTGACCCTGTGGTGCTGCCTGTGCGGGTGCGCCGGTCGCGGCCTGCATGTTCTCTGGCGTGACCTTGACGCGGATGGCGTCAGTCGTCTTGCCGAAGGCGCTGACGCTTGCCACGAACAGTGTGATCTGGCGACCGATCCAGCCATCGGTGTCGTCGGCGTAGAAGTCGGCCACAGCGCGTGCGTTCGTGAGGTTCAGGATCAGCCCCTTCGACGCGCCAGCGAACCACAGCACCCACTTGTGTTCTGTGGTGCCCTTGTCGCGGTCCTCGAATTCTTCCTGGGTGACACGCTCGATGGACGCCTTCAGTTCACGGCCACCAAGGTCAGCTGCCTTGAGCCATTTCGACGGGAACATTTCGGACATGTTGGGCATGGTGTTACACTCCTGCGATGAGTGAGACTGCGATGCGAGTGATCAGATACAGGGAACTCACCACTGCCAGGATTCTGAGCGCCCTGTCGGTGCGGGTTACGAATGGATCTGCCTCCGTGCCAGACGGTCGCGTGTGCGGCGTCGTGATGTGGTGTTGTGGCTGCGTGGGCGCAGTCGCCATGCGAGGGTGCATAGCAGTGTCAGCGTGAGCAGAGTCGCCATGTGCGGACCTCTCAGCGTGATTGGTGGCGTGGCGCGTGAGCGTCGCCATCAGAAAGCCGCGAACTGAGGGTGGGCGAGCAGTGCGACCACGCGGCGTGACAGATCCGGTGACAGATCAGCAGCATGTC
>Ga0208299_1002806_pt1 | contig 11450 bp, 14 predicted proteins | sample 15_taG_FD_184089 | JGI IMG/M metagenome (GOLD analysis project Ga0208299, IMG submission 184089) | Marine viral communities from the Subarctic Pacific Ocean - 15_ETSP_OMZ_AT15312 metaG (SPAdes) (version 2) | ecosystem: Environmental > Aquatic > Marine > Oceanic | place: Pacific Ocean | collected...
CCAACTAAAATGTATAAAGGACAAGATGGAAAAATTGAAGAACCTACTATGTACAACATCAAGGGTGGAGGCGAATGGTATGACGCTAGTTATCATGGACTTCTTGTTCATAGAGACTATGACGCTAAAACTACTAAAGTTAAAGTACTCAAAGTCAAGTTTCAAAACTTGGGAGAGAATGGCGCTGAAGCTTACTTTACTTGGGAACCTAGATCTGGAAGTTTCATACCGGAAGCAGTTGTAGAGACAGAAGACATGCCGTGGGAATAGGATGGAAAAACGCTAAGAAAATTGTAGGTAGAACTCCTGGTTTTTATTCGTACACTAAGCAAGACATAAAACACGTTTGCTGGTGTATTGAAAAAAACATAAAAATAGCAGTTGTACCTAATTGGGATGGAGCGAGTAATGAATGGAAAATTGAATTGAACATTAACAAGAAAATACATACTGACCCTAAGGTATACAAAGACAAAGAAGCCTTAGCTAAGATGTATGAATACTACAAATACTATTATGACAAATATACTAAAACAAACAAGTAACACAATAGTCTTAACTAAAAATGGTGAATCAAAAACATATTACAAGATAATACCAGGTGTTGATGATTATACTATAAAAGACTTATCTAGTTATATCAAATACAAAGGAGAACACTATGCTTAAGTTAGAAACTGAATTTTATAATGCTAATGATGCGTTTGAATACTTTTACAAAACAATAAGTAAACACGGTAGAAAGTTTGCTGATACGAGAGCTTTGTTTAATGTAGGGTTTACAATACACAAACCTCAACTGAATATAATTTCAGATAAAAAACGTGGTTGGAATCTTGATTATGCTAAAGCTGAATGGGATTGGTATTTATCAGGAGAAAGATCAATACGGGCGTTAGGTAATATATATGGTAAAGTTCCTGAGATATGGAAACGTATGGCAGACGACAACGGAAACGTTAACTCTAACTACGGATGGCAATGGCAACGTAACAAACAGCTAGATAATATTGTTGAATTATTAAAACGTGAAAAACATACTAGACAGGCTGCGATATCAATATATGACGGTAAGGAATATGATAGTTATACTTATGACACTCCTTGTACTTACGCGGTACAATTTACAAACGTAGAAAATAGATTAAACATGTGTGTTACGATGCGATCTAATGATCTATGGTATGGCTTTTGTAACGATCAATATCAATTCAGTAAATTACTAGAATTAGTGTGTGAACGAACAGGTATAGCTATGGGTACATATTACCATTTTGCACATAACTTACATATCTACTCAAATAAATTAGGACTATGATGTATTACTTATACCACATCCCGGGTAAGAAAATAGGGGTAACGACAAATCTTGAAGAAAGAGTTACAAATCAACAAGGCTACGAACCACACGAGTATGAGGTTTTGTCTGAATCAGAAGATATAGATTGGATATCTGAATTAGAAATAAACTTTCAAAAAGTGTTTGGTTATAAAGTTGATCGACAATTATATAAAGATTTACACAATAATAACTATAAACAATTAAATAAAATGAAAATAAACGTAACAGAAATGACTACGACATTCCCTTGTCCAGTCAATAAACTAAAGGGTAGACTTACCGACGAGCTAGGTATGCAATGGGAAACAGAGTTTGGCCCTTGTGGTATTACTTTTAACTCTATCGCGTGGATAATGGACAACGTTAAAGTGTCTCAATATACCGGAGAAAGATGTTATATATATAACAAAGCTTTTGCTAGGTGGTTTGACAATAACGACGCTCATCACATTAAAACCCACACGTTAGATAATGCTAAGCAAGCGGTTGACCAATACAATGGTAAAACTAGATCAGGCGCTTTGTCTCCATCTGGTACAAACGAAGAATCGTACGAGCGCTGCGACGAAGATAACCGTTGTGAATGTAGAACAAACTATAGTTCGGTAGATTTTATATCTCAGTTTGATCAAATTAGAGAATGGGCTAATGAAAGAGGATTGTATAAAAAAGGTGATCCTAAAACACAAGCATTAAAACTCGTTGAAGAGGTTGGTGAAATATGTAGAGCTATATTAAAAGATGACCATGAAGAAACAATAGATGGTATTGGTGATGCTGTAGTTGTACTTACTAATCTAGCTGAGTTATGCGGAACAGATATAGAGTTTTGTATTAGCTCTGCATACAATGTGATATCAAAAAGAACTGGACAGATGGTTAACGGAACATTTAAAAAAGATTAATATGTCAGATAGAGAAATGATGGATGCCAAGAACGGTATATCAGAAAGGAAGTCTTATGGATTCAGAGACCCTGTAGTTAGAAAGGTCTGTGATAAGTTTATCGATCGATCTAATATAGGTTATGAGAAATATGGATCAACACTAGACGACGAACGTAGACTTAAAATGAAAGGTCTTCAGAAATATCTTAATGATATCCAAGAAGAACTTATGGACGCTGTGCTATACATACAGTCAGCGCGAGACGAACTTCAGGATTTGTCTGAGGAATCTTTAATACATAAATTTAATGACGACGAATATGAAGAAAGGATTTCGCAGGAGTAAAAAAAGAGGTCCTGTCAAGAGTAAGAAAGTTACTTTTGACGGGATCCAGTTCGCGTCAGGTTTAGAGAAGTATATGTACCAAGCTTTGAAGAAAGCTAAGATACATGCTATATACGAAGGGGCAACGTTTGTACTACAAGAACATTTCATGTTTGATGTAGATTCTTACGAACGACAAGCTAACGGAAAGGGTGAAATGGTTAATAGAGGCCAAAAAAAGATACAAAATATCAAATATACACCTGATTTCGTAAGTGATTCATTTATAATAGAATGCAAGGGAAGAGCAAATGAAACTTTTCCTCTCAGATGGAAAATGTTTAAAAAACATGTAAAAGTAAACTTACCTCATGTAATTTTATATAAACCTCAGAACCAAAAGGAATGCGACTTAGTAGTAGGATTAATAATTAAAAATAAATTAAATGAAAAATAAAGTTTGGGAATTAAGTTTTGGTTTTTACCCTGGGATATTATTAGGGTTTAGAACTTATACAGAGGTTAATAAAGTTAATCATGTTTTATATTTACCGTTTGTTGATATATGTTTAGTAATAAAATGAGTATAAATAATGAAATACTCTCGGACATTACAGTACACATGAAGTATGCTAAATATATTCCAGAGTTAAATAGAAGAGAGACTTGGGAGGAGTTGGTAGATCGTAATAAGCAAATGCATATTCGTAGATACCCAGGTTTAGAGAATGATATAGAAACCTATTACAAATACGTATACGAAAAGAAAGTTTTACCATCTATGAGATCGTTACAGTTCGGTGGTAAGCCAATCGAAATTAGTCCCAATAGACTTTACAATTGCGCTTTTCTACCTATTGATAATATTATTGGTTTCAGTGAAGTTATGTTTCTTTTACTTTCTGGATGTGGAGTAGGTTATTCTGTGCAACTTCACAATATCAAGAAGCTACCAGAGATAATAAAACCTCATTCAAGTAGAACAAGGCGATTTGTGATAGGAGATTCAATTGAAGGGTGGTCAGATGCAATAAAAGTATTAATCAAGTCTTATTTGGGCTCTAAGAGATCATCTAAGATCAAGTTTGATTATTCTGATATTAGGCCTAAGGGAGCATTACTCGTGACCTCTGGTGGAAAAGCTCCGGGACCGCAACCGTTAAAAGAATGTTTAGTAAAAATTAAAGGATTATTAGATGGAAAAGAAAACGGAGAACAATTATCATCAGTGGAAGTCCACGATATTATCTGCCACATCGCAGATGCTGTATTGGCTGGGGGAATACGACGTGCCGCACTTATATCGTTATTTTCGGCCTACGACGAAGAAATGATCGCTTGTAAAACTGGGAATTGGTGGGAGAACAATCCACAACGAGGTAGAGCAAACAATTCAGCAGTTTTAATGAGGCATAAGATTACTAAGGATTTCTTTATGGATCTTTGGAAACGTATAGAGTTATCTGGAGCTGGTGAACCAGGGATATATTTTAACAACGATAAAGAATGGGGGACTAATCCTTGTTGTGAGATAGCTTTACGTCCATTTCAGTTTTGTAACTTATGCGAAGTAAACGTTTCAGATGTTGAAGATCAAGATGAATTAAACAATAGAGTTGCTGCCGCTGCTTTTATAGGTACGTTACAAGCTGGATATACAGAGTTTCATTACTTAAGAGAGATCTGGCAAGAGACAACTGAGAAAGATGCTTTGATCGGTGTATCTATGACTGGGATAGCTAGCGGGAAAGTACTAGACTTAAATATGACTGAAGCCTCAGACCATGTAAAGATGATGAATAATATGGTGGCTAAAACAATAGGTATTAAAACAGCTGCTAGATGTACTACGGTTAAACCTGCCGGGACAACGTCCTTAGTACTTGGAACGTCGTCAGGCATTCACGCTTGGCATAACAAGTATTATGTACGTAGGATGCGAGTTGGTAAGAACGAAGCGATATACGCTTATCTTGCTATACACCATCCGGAATTGCTAGAAGACGATTACTTCAGACCACACGATACTGCTGTAATTAGTATACCTCAAGCGGCTCCAAAAGGATCTATCACCAGGAAAGAAAGCGCTGAAGATCTTTTAGATCGAATTAAAAAAGTAGCAAACGAATGGGTTAAACCTGGACACAGAAGAGGTTCTAACACCCACAACGTTTCAGCTACAGTTTCTTTAAAAGACAATCAATGGGATTCGACTGGGGAATGGATGTGGAAAAATAGAGATCATTACAATGGGTTAGCTGTGTTACCTCATGATGGTGGTACTTATGTACAAGCTCCATTTGAAGATATAACAAAACAAAAGTACGACGAAATGTCAAGGACTCTACAAGAGATTGATTTAACAAAAGTAGTAGAACTTGAAGACAAAACAGACCTATCAGGTGAATTGGCTTGTGCCGGTGGGAACTGCGAAATAACAAGCCTATAATTAAAACAAGAAACATGAACAAATTATTTTTAACAATGACATTAGCACTCGTTACTATGTTTGCTTCTGCTCAAATTATGGTTATCACAACCGTAGAGCAGCCAGCAGATGACGCTGAGTGGGAAATGTCTAACTTTACTGACAACTTAGGAATAGGTTACCAGTTGAACGAAAAGACTACTATCGGAATCGTAAAGAACGGTGAGGATTATGATCTTTGGGGTAGGTACCAATTACAAATGGGGTATTTATCTGTTCAGGCACCAATGGAAGAAGTAGCTGACAACTTAAATGTTGGAGTTGGTTATTCCTTAGAAGTTTGGAACAACTTATACGTTGAACCAAGTTATTCAATGCCTTTGAAAGAAGACGGAGAAGGAAATAGAGAGGGTGTAATAAAGGTAGGCGTTGCTTACAAATTGTAAACGAGTATTAATTAAAAACTTAAAAAAATGGAAAAAGTAATAAATTATTTAACAGGATTTTTCGGAGGACTAATGGCAATTATGACCGCTATTATTCCAGTAACAATCCTATGGTACGTATTAACAGGTGGAGACGTCTGGGGAATGGATGTAGTTACTAACCTTACAGGTTTAGTAGATATGTTCGGAACTGGAGGTTTCACAGGATTAGTTGTATTAGTAATGTTAGCTACGTTCTTTGTAGATAAAAAATAAATCAAATATGGAAAACAATGTAATTAAATTAATGCAAATAATGGGGACGGTTTTAGAAGAATCCGAAATGAATGCTACAAAATTTACGGATGGTAATAAATCAGCTGGAACTAGGCTAAGAAAAAACATGCAAGATATAAAGCAGTTTGCTCAAGCGGTTCGAACTGAAGTTCAAAAACAAAAGAACTCGGTGGCAGCGTAGTATGCTATACACCGTTCCAAATAATAAAAGGGACCGTCGAAAGACGATCCCTTTTTTTTATATCTAATTGAATATGTTACACGTCTGTTAAATCGTCGTAATCAGCCAACGTCTTGATATGCTCATAAGTTTGTTTTACGATGTTTAAGTTAGCACCGTTATCCACTGAAGGCGTGAACGATCCTGATATCGTAGTTACAGCTTGATCTGGATTAGCAGCGTAAGCAGCTGCGTCTTTATAGATCCTAGCTGTGTAATCAGCGATTAAAACTTTAGACCAAGTAACTTTACCGTCCTCGTCCTCAGTTGATCTGTCTACTACTCTGTGATCGCAACCCATTACTCTTAAGTGTGCGTTTGAAATTGTTAAGCCTCTGAAGGCTAGTTCTCCTGTTAATGCCATAATTATTCTTGTGTTGGGGTAAATTCATTTGTTTCTAAAGAAACACTTCCTTTACCATATTTATCTTCTAGTTTTTTACCAAGATCTCTTTGTTTTTCGTCAAGTTTTTTTAAGTTGCTCATTAGATCTTCTTTTCTGTTCGTTAAGTTTGTGATACCGATTTCAGTTTCACCAATCATGAGAGTTACATTAGAGAAATTATTTCTAATCTCTGCAAGTTCTTTTATCTCATCTTCCGTTAATTTAATTGTATTTGATTTTTCTTCTTTCTTTGACATAGTCATTTATTTAATATTAGTACTTATATAGTTACAGGTTATAATTATTTATTAAGCTTCTGATATTTTTAAGTCACCACTACTATTCCACAATTGTCCAGCGACACCAGGATCTGACGTTGGTAGATTTGGCATTAGAACTTTAATAGTGTTTATTATAGTGGAAACATCCCCGCCATCCAAAGTTAAATAAGCTGTTGTATCTCCTTCTCCATCGTCACATCTAAATATTGTATCAGCATCATCTGCGGTGTTGTCTATATATAGATTGCCAGTTCCATCGTGACTTACATAAGAATGAGATCCATTATGCCGTATAGCCATATCGTTTCCAGATCCAAACCTAGCAACCACGTCATCTACAAATTGTATTTCTTTCCTAGCAATCGTATGCCCATCACCACCATCAAAAGTTAAGTAAGTTATTACTCCTCCAGAACCGTCGTCACAATCAAATATTATATCTTTATCGTTTGCAAACTGACGTATTTTTAAATGACCAGTACTGTTGGTTATAAAAGAATCTGTGCCGTTGTGGTACATTGCCATATCATTACCACCACCAAATTGATGTAAAACAGAATCTTCTATTCTTGTGTTTTTAGCAAAAACTGTTGTTGTAGCACTGCCATCCAGAGTTAAATAAGCTGTAGTTCCTCCAGAACCGTCGTCTGATTGTAGTATAACGTCTTTATCGTCAGCTTGCGTTCTAATATATAAGTGTCCGGTTTTTTCTGTTATTTTGCCATCAGTACCATCGTGTGCAATGTTTAAATCACCATCAGTACCCCAAACCACCTCTGTAGTATCTGTAAATTCTAACCTGTCTTGACTCTCGTCCCAACGCATGTACTTACCAGACGTAGCTCCGTAGAAAACAACATCGTGCCCAGTATCATCTACACCGACTTGAACTGTACCTGCTACGTGGAGTAGACTTGCTGGTGATGTCGTTCCAATACCTATATTACCACCGGTTTTTATAGTGAATCTATCGCCGTTTAATCCTTTTTCATAAATAGTAAAATCAGCATTTACCCCACTTATAGTTGCTCTAAACCCATACCCTCTGTTGGGATAAGCAGCGTCTTTAACACCAATATATAGTGCCTCATCTCCGCTATCAGCAAATATACTTGCTACACCATGCGACGTGTTACTACCTTGATCCGCAACGGTATATTCGTCCAACTGAAACAAGCCTAAAGGACTCGTCGTTCCAATACCGATGTTTCCATCACCCTTGAAGGTCATTTCTTTTCTAGTGTCAGTACTATTATATATAGTAAGCCCACCATCTAAATGCCTAATCCTATATGTATCAAGACCATCTCTTTCTAGCTCATATCCATGTGATGTTCCAGCGCCAGTAACATTTATGTATCCTTCATCGACTTCAAGTTTTTGACCAGGACTATTCGTTCCAATACCTACGTTGCCTCCGTCTAATATAGTTAACTTGTCTGCTCCATCGTTATTTCTAAATTTTATGCTACCACTAGAAGTACCCGCGGTTACTTTGTTTACAATAGCATTATCAGCTAGTAAATTTGTAGATGTTTTTATATTTCCTACAACATCTAGCGGGGTAGATGGACTAGTCGTTCCGATACCTACGTTACCAGAACTATCTATAACCAATCTTTTATTAGCACTTTTATCTGCTAATACAATATCGTGACCAGCGTCTGTATCTGTTCCAAATAAAGCGCCATAAGTTCCACTGTCATCATCTTGAACACTTACCCAAGCTTGATTGTCACTAGATTTGAACACCGACGTTACGTTCGTTGTTCCTGAATCAACGTGTAGCTTGTGACTAGGCGTAACCGTTCCAATGCCGACGTTACCAGCTGAAAAATAAGAATGGGTTGTACTTCCATCCAGAGTTAAGTAAGCAGTTACTCCACCAGATCCGTCGTCTGACTGTAAAATGATGTCCTTGTTATCAGCATTATTTCTTATATATAAATCCCCAACAACTGTATTTTGTATATAACTATGACTACCCGTGTGGTATATTTGAAGATCAGAACCATCACCAAGATAAATCTTAGTATTGTCTTTAAATTCTAATCTATTTGAACTTTCATCCCACATCATATTATAACCAGAAGTAGCACCGTAAAATATTACGTCGTGACCAGCGTCGTCCACTCCAAAATTCATTGGAACACTTACTTCTATAGTTTTTGCACTACCATCCAAAGTTAAATACGCTGCTACGCCGCCTGAACCATCGTCTGATTGGAGTATAATATCTTTGTCATCCGCGGTATTTCTTATATATAAATCGCCAGTTTCATTTTTTAAGAACGTATTGGTGGTATCATGGTATATTTTAAGGTCTCTATCCCCACCAAACGCTAAAACGCTAGTATCTGGAAATACAGTATAAGCATTAGATCCACTATTTGCAGAACCATCCAAATAAAAGTACGTCTCTACTCCGCCACTTCCGTCGTCTGATTGAAAAATAATATCTTTGTCGTCAGCAAAGTTTCTAAGATATAAATCGCCAGTATAATTATCAATATAAGAATTTGTGCCATTATGGGCAACCCACATATCGTGACCACTACCAAAAACCGCGTAAGAACTATCTGGAAAAACTGTAAACGGCGATCCGCCACCCGATGCTCCTTCTAATTGAAAATACGTTTCAACACCACCAGAACCGTCATCACACTGGAATATAATTGCTTTATCGTCAACTAAATTTCTTATATATAAATCTCCACTACCTTCGTTACTAATATAACTATTGGTAGAATGGTACAATCTTAAATCATTACCTGAACCAAGTCTAAGTTGAACACCGTCTAAAACATATAAATTTGCATCGAATTGAACCCTTGAATTACTACCATCGATAGTTAAATACGTCTCAACTCCTCCAGATCCATCATCTGACTTGAATATTATATCTCTATCGTCAGCATAATTATTTATTAAAAGATCTCCTGTGTAATTAGCTATGTATGAATTTGTACTATCATGATAAACTCTCAAATCCTTACCATCTCCAAATACTAATCTAGATTTGTCGGGAAAAATAGTAAACAAATGTGTAGTTGCACTTCCGTCATGTATTGCTTGTGAACCGTCTAGGGAGAAATATGTTGCTACCCCTTCTGCGCCGTCGTCTGATTGGAAAATGATGTCCTCGTCGTCGGCGTAGTTTATTATTTTAATGTCGCCAGTAGTATTGTACAAATAAGCGTGATTACCATCGTGTTTTATTCTAAAGTCTGAACCGTTACCCCACGAAGCTATTGAACTATCGGGCCAAATAGTATATGGTTCGCCACTTGAATTTGCCGAACCATCCAAAAAGAAATATGTTTCGACGCTTCCTGAGCCATCGTCAGACTGGAAGACAATATCACCATCATCAACGCCACTATAGATAATTAAATTCCCAACACCTTCCTGCGCAATATAACTATGCGTCCCACTGTGCCATAGTTTTAAATCTTGTGAACTTCCTACTTGTAATTGTACGTCATCAACTAAATTTATAGGTTTGTTATATAACACCCTAGTGTTGGTACCATCTAAAGTTAAATAAGCTGTTAACCCACCACTGCCATCGTCTGATTTAAATATTATATCTTTATCGTCAGTAGCGTTTTGTATTATTAAGTCACCAGTATTTCTTTGATTTATATAGCTGTTACTGCCGTCATGATATATTTCTAAATCTAAACCTGTTCCAAATTTAGCTTTTTCATCATCAACAAAAACAGCGTCTTTATTAAATTTTACATAACTAACACTACCATCCAAAGTTAAGTAAGCTGTCTCACCACCTGAACCGTCGTCACCTAAAAATACAGTGTCTTTGTCTGCTTCACCCGTTCCAATGTATAAATCACCAGTATAGTTGAACACGTAAGAATTTGTGCCGGTGTGCCATAATCTTAAATCATTGGAATCACCTATATAAAGACGACCCGCATCTGCAAACTTTATTTGACCACCACCCATTACTAGGTTTACGTTAGCTTGATTGCTTATGTCTTTGTAGAACTTAATGTTTCCGTCACCACCATCTAAAGTTAAGTAAGCCGTTGTTCCTCCGGAGCCGTTATCAGTATGAAAAGAAATATCGCTGTCATCAGCAAAATTTCTAATTTTAATGTCACCAGTATTCATGTTGTCAATCTTAGAATCTGTGCCATCATGTGTAAGTAGGAGATCTTTGTGGGTACCAAGAGCTAATATAGTACTATCTTCAAGAGCAACATAAGGGGTTGAAAAACCACCATCTAAAGTTAAGTAAGTTGCTACCCCACCGGATCCATCATCTGCTTGAAAAATTATATCTTTGTCAGACGTTACATTTTTAATATATAAGTCATCGCCATTTACATATATTTCACCGTCATCTCCGGTACCAAGCTTGATTTTATCGTCATCGCCTAAAACAAAATGTGTCGCAGACGTACTTATCCCCGACACATCCAACGTACCAGTAATAGTTACGTCACCCGTAATATCTACGTCGTTCCTAAAATTACTTTTTAGGTCAAATATATGTTGGCCTACCCACTTCATTTAGCTCGTATTATAACATCTAATTCGTCTGAAGCACCAACAAACATATATAAGTTAAACACAGTAGAATTAAACGCTAGTAAATCATCGTCGTCTAATACTAAAGTAACACCAAACGGAATAGTTTGATTTTTTAAAAGATAATACGTTTCGCTAGCAGCGGTACTTGTAGACTCTTTAAATAAATAAAGATCTACAGTTGCCGCCGCTGAAGCGTCTACGTTAGTAATTTGAATACCTCTTATTCTTTTTTTAACTAGATCGTTAACAGCTATCAACTCGTTGTTACGAGATGTAGCACCCCTTATGTTGTGGTTAGGCGTA
>Ga0208299_1002807_pt1 | contig 11440 bp, 12 predicted proteins | sample 15_taG_FD_184089 | JGI IMG/M metagenome (GOLD analysis project Ga0208299, IMG submission 184089) | Marine viral communities from the Subarctic Pacific Ocean - 15_ETSP_OMZ_AT15312 metaG (SPAdes) (version 2) | ecosystem: Environmental > Aquatic > Marine > Oceanic | place: Pacific Ocean | collected...
GGGGGCGAGGATGTGGTGGTAGAGGAGACCGGCTGGCAACCCCCGCTGAGCCATAGCACCGTTGACACCAGGAAGATCGCCTTCGTTATGGAGTGCTGCGGATACAACACGATCGCCATAAAGGCGCGCATCCTCGGCCTGCACGCCAGGACCCTCGCCTCGTACCTGAAGGGCAGCTACTCGGCGCCTCCGAGTAGGATCATGGCGATGGTGGACGCCTGGAACGCCCAGCGAAGCGGCCCGCCGATCGTATATGATCACGAGACAGGCGTCTCTCTCCGAGTACACCCCCTGACCCTCGCTGGCGCATGACCCTCTACGAATACTACACGATCAAGAAGGTCTCCAACAAGCAGTGGAGCCTGCGCGCACTCGCCGATCACATCGGCCTGAACGAGAACACCCTTCGGACGTACATATACGGGCGATCGTCTCCGCCTCCTCGGGTCATCTCCCGCATCCGTGTCATGACGGACGGGTCCGTTGACATTGATGACTGGATCAACGTGCCAGCCAAACTCAAGGCGCTCAAGAGCGCCGATCTCAAACTGTAGGTGATGAAGTGGGCGATATGAATCCTGAAGTGACGGATGAGATCATGGAGGCATGGAGTAAGACATGCGAGTACCTCGGCGAGATGGAGGCAGGCGACATCTGCGAGGAGGAGACGATGGGGCTCATCGTCGCCATGCAGTACCTCAAGGTGGCCCAGGAGTTGGGCAGCGGACAGGGGCTGCTGGGCATGGATGTGCCGGAGTACCTGATGGTCATCGCCTCCTCCAGGCTGCGCTCTGCGGCGGCGATCTACGGTGGGGAGACCGTGGCGCAGTCCTTCCCCGGCACCCACGGCGCCCTGATCGTCGCCGCTGACCACATCCTCGGGCTCGGGCGCCCCAGCGGCGCCATCGCGGCGTGGAGGGCCTGCTTCAAGTACGGCAACAAGGCGATCGAGAAGGCAGCGGGGCGCGTGTCATCCGACCCGAACGCGGCAGCCGTCATCGGCGCCGCCGGGGCGATGCTCAATTCGCTCACCGACGCCATCACAAACGCTGATCACTTCAAGCAGTTTGTCTCACAACTCTCCGCCGCGCAGCAGAAGGGCGAGTTGCCAGCCCCAATCTCTGCCCTTGCGGATCGTATCGGGTCTCTCTACCGCGCCTTCGGCGCCGATGCCTCGCGGTTCCACAAGGAGCGCGAGGCGCAGGGCTCGTCAGTCGTTGGGCGGGTCCGCCTCCCGATCGAGGGCGGGCAATAGCGGTTGCCCCAGCGCGCCGCCCATTGTAGGATGCCAGTCGCATCAACCAGTTGCAGCAAGGAGCAGACAATCATGGCTACCGTCTTCAGCGCTCGCATTGACACCCAGTACCTCCCGCTCGTTGACGAGTACCAGGACATGATCGAAGCTGAGACAGGCACTCGGCCCAGTCGATCTCTCGTCGTCAACCTCCTCTTCCAGCGCTACTTCGGCGGACCCTCAACGGCAGCCTCGGCGGCTTCCGAGTCGGAGGCCGCCACTGCGGAGAGGATCTCCAGCGATCTCGATGACATCGCTGCCGAGCTACGATCCGCAGGCACCAACGTCAGCGCTGTCTACATCAAGGCGGCTCGCGACTCCGTGATGGCTGCTGCCGAGGGCATGCGGACCGCGGCGCAGGCGCTCCACATGGCGAAGGGCTGATAGCCGATGCCGCTCCTCGACAGTGCCCTCGCCGACGCGGTGGGCGGACCACCGCGCTACCCAGCGAACCACCGGCAGCATGTCTTCCGAGAGTTCGCGTCAGTCATCTACATGACGACCGGCAGCGCCATGGTGGCTGACTGGATCTCGTACCAGCACTACGACTACCTCGCGATGAGCCCGAAGCCCCCCGTCACCATGGTGGAGTACCGACTGTGGGAAGACTCGGATGGCTTCATAGACTGGGTCTTTGAGGCGTTCCCCGATCTGTCTGAGCCCACGCAGACAGAGCTTGAGGCTGCCGGCGCGATCTACTTCAGGCGTATCGTGGCAGCCATGTCGAAGGGGGAGAAGTGGGCCTTCGCGCAGTTTGGGAGGATCAGGGAGCTTGCGCTCAAGGCCACCGAGGCAGACAAGTCATCCGATCCAGAGTCACTGATGGAGTTCTGGCTGCAAGATGAGAGCGGGTGGGCGAAGCCCCCAACGCTCAAGCGGAAGATCGAAGGATCGGCTCCGAAGGCCAAGGAGGAGTGAGCCCGCGAGAGGCGATGGAGGTGCTCGGCGTGGCGCAGCCACGCCTCCACATCGGGATGACCGACGAAGGCTTCGCAGCCGCATGTGATCAATGGCGGAAGGACATCAAGGCCGCCTATCGCGCCCAGGCGATGCTGAATCACCCCGACAAAGGGGGCACGAGCCGTAACTTCCAGACGATCCGCGCAGCATACGATCGCCTGCTGGAGGTCCGCCCCGTCAAGCCGAGGCCCACCCCGCACGGTGCATCGCAGCACTCCGACCGACCGGACCGCGCGCACCGGAAGATGAACAGCGCGACCGCTATCCGCTGCGCCTTCTGCAACATGCGCCGCATGCCCGTCACGCCGCCCCTGCTGGCGAAGTACTGCTGGCAGTGCGGCGCCGCCTACGAGGTAGCGGAGCACCCTGACTTCGGCGACTGGTTCCGGCGCAACTACGGACCCACGCCGCCGCGGGAGCGGTAAGCCATGGGGCGAGGCTTCACCACGGCGTTTAATGCGTTTCCGCGAAGGGCGAAGATCAGCAAGGACTTCATAGACCCATCTGTGTTTAGCGATCCTCGTCGCTTCTTCGCCCGGCTGAAGCTACAGGACGAGAGGGGGAAGATCGGGAACTTCGACTGGCCGCACGACGAGCAGCTTGACATCCTGTACTACCTTGAGCCCGATGTCCTCTGCGAGCCCATCAAGCCCCAGGATCTCCTGAACGATGAGGACTACGAGTACGACGGCGGCGATCCCCGATGGGATTACACCACCCCGAACATCAGGCGGCCCGAGACGCTCGTGGTGCTCAAGTGCAGGCAGATCGGCGGGTCTACCGTAAACTGCGCGCACACCTTCTGGAAGACGTACACATCGCGCGATCCCATACGGACGCTGGTCGTGGCTCACGAGAATGGCGCCACTGACGCCATCTTCTCAAAGATCGCCTTCTTCCACGAGTCTCTCCCAGGAAGCCTGCACCGGGCGACCGAGCGATCGAACCGCAAGGAGCTTGTCTTCGACTCAACGAAGGCAGCGATCCGGTGCATGACGGCAGGCGGCTACGGGCAGGGACGCGCCTGGACTTACCAGCGGCTGGTAGCTGAGGAGCTGGCGTACTGGCCCAACCCCGCGGCGACCTGGGCCTCGGCGACATCGACCCTGCACAAAGGAGAGCATCGCCAGATCGTCGTCATATCAACGCCGAATGGCCCAGGAGATCGGTTCCACGAGATGGTGGGGCAGGCCGAGGACGCCCAAAACAACGGAGACTGGCGCTCGCGCCTCCTCTTCTTCAAGTGGTCCGATCACCGATCGTATGTTCTGGAGCCGCCCCCTGAGTGGGCTCCGAACAGCTACGAGGAGCACCTCCAGCGTCTGCACGCCCTCAGTGATGAGCAGATCTACTGGTATCACAACAAGTGCTACGGTGTGGACGGGATCGGCGTCGAGCGGGTGAAGCGAGAGTACCCGCTCACCCAGCAGGATGGGTTCCTGGTGGTCCGCGGCGGATGGTTCGATGTCTCCTACTTGAACGATCTCCTTGCCGTCCGCCAGCGGCACCACCGTCCAGGCAACTACCGGCTCTACCACAAGCCCGAGAAGGGCGAGAAGTACTTCATCGGCGTTGACCCTTCATGGTGTACCGGCGGAGACTTCGCGGTGGCTCAGGTGATCGATGCGCGCGGGCGCCAGTGCTATGTGTTCTCAACAAACACCGGATCGCCAGAGTCTTTTGCGAGGATTGTGGCTGATCTGTCGCGAGCGTACAACAACGCCAAGGTGCTCGCCGAGAGCAATACCGGGGGCGCTGGATACAACGTCAACAAAGTGCTGATCGGTCGCAAGATCAACATATGGAAGGGGTACAGGTCCGACGATGACCACAACAAGAAGCACGCCAAGTCTGAGGAGAAGAAGTACTGGTGGACGACGAGCAACTCCAAGAGCATGGTCTACTCGCATGGCAGGACCATGATCAACGGGGACGCCATGGACATCTACGATGTGCCGACGATCAAGGAGCTGCAACACATCAGGGAGGAGAACGGCACGATCGCAGGAAGAGACGGCAGGCATGATGATCACTCCGATGCGCTCGTGCTCGCCGAGTGGTGTCGATGGACCTCAGTGCCCCGCCGAATGATCAAACCGCGAGAACAGCGAAGGAGTTACACTGTCAAGGACAGTCCCTTCAACGTGCTCCGATCTGGGAGGCGGAATGCTTAGTGATGAGATCAGCGAGTACGATTTCAGCAACGACCAGCTGAAGCCGAAGCAGGTGATCGCAATCCTCAAGAAGCACGATCGCAGGATGAGCGACGCGGCGGATGAGATGGGCCTGATCAAAGCCTGCTACGGCAACCGCTTCTGGGCGTACATCGAAGGGATGGGCAAGGCTGGGGACGCCGATGAAGCCCCGAAGCTCAAGGTGCTGACCGACCGAGTCGAGCTGAATCGACTCGCGCCAGCGATCAACGGCTTCTTGAACGCTCTCTATCCGCAGAAGCTCAGGGCGATCCCTGAGCAGGACCCGCAGTCTCCTGGCGACGCCGAGAAGGCGGGGCTGGTGACCAACACCTGGATGAGCGCCGCGCGTGTGCGCGAGCGGCTGGTGTCCGTGCTGCGGCAGGCGATGATGTACCCCCACTCAGCCCTCAAGCTGGGCTACGATCCAGGTGACAAGTCTCCTATCGACCGCTCGTGGGTTCGCGTGTCGCCAGCGTGGGAGTGCATCCTCGACTACGACTGCCTCGACGTTGACGATGAGCGCTACCGCGGGCACGCCGGCTGGTATCCGCTGAAGAAGATCGAAGAAGACTACGATCTGGCGGGCCTGAAAGGGGGGCCGCGCGAGGACTTCCTCAGTGAGGACGGCAGCTCTCGCACCAAGGACGGGGATGAGGCAGGGCGCGTCAATCCGAGGGACGCCGCGGATGTGGAGGACAGCTTCGTCCGCGTGATGGAGTTCTGCAACCTCGTGGATGAGATCGAGGTGAACGGCGAGATCCACACGGGGCGCCTGGAGGTCTACATCCTCAACCAAGGCGGCAAGGAGTACAAGAAGCCCGTCTTCATGGGTCCCCTCCCCCTCGAAAACTCCGCAGGCGAGTCGGTCCCGCACATCATCCCGCTCATCATGGATCACGATCCAGAGTACCCCTTCCGCGGTATCTCGCTCGCCTCCAGGCTGATCAAGCTGATCAAGGAGCTGAACGCCTACCGCAGCTACATGGCGATGGCATCGCGCAAGGACTCCAGGCAGTACCTCGCCCCCAAGGGCTTGTTCACGCCGGAGCAGGCTATCAAGATCACGACCGGGGTGGAAGGAGCCATCGCGGAGTGGGATCCAGAGCTGGTTGACTCGCTGGGGCTGCCGATGAACCCATCGGTCTTCTTTACGCAGCTCCCACACGGGGTGATCTCTTCCGCGATCATCCAGCACATGAACACCATCGAGCGAGACATCCAGCGCGAGACATCGATCGGGCAGGCAGCTACCACCCGTGAGGCGACTGGGGCGACGGCGACGGAGGTGGCGATGATCGAGCGCCACACCGCGAGCGAGTTCGGTCGCGCCGCCGAGGCGCGCGACCGCTGGATGAACGAGGTGAACGGGACGCTCCTCGCGGTGGTTCGCGCTGCGATGTACGACACGGGCGACTCGGCAGGAGGGGACGCTTCCCAAGAGAAGGGCGTCCCTGACTCTCCAGATCAAAGCGACGACGCCGCCTTCAGCGACAGCGGCGAGGATGTGGAGGATGAGCCCAGCAGTGATGGCTTGCAAGAGGACCACGACGGGCACGAGGCTGAGGATCACGAGAGCCTGCACCGGGAAGACAGGGACGAGGACGATGATCTCGCTGTTGACGCTGAGTGGGCGCCGCCTCGCCCCGATGGTCTGATCGTACTGTTCAACTCCCGCAAGGAAGAGGTGACGATCACCTACGAAGACATTGATGGTGACTTCCGCTTCAGCTACTCCGAATCAGGCAGCGGTCCCACCGAGGAGATGGAGGTGCGGATGAACCTCCTGAACCTCCAGCAGCCGTACTTCGCCGCCTGGGGCGAAGCGATCAAGGGTGGGCCGATGGGGGCGTTGGCGCTGGAGTGGATGAGATCAACGCACGAGCGCTTCAAGCTCCCGCGATCGATGCACCCAGACCACATGCTCGCCAAGCTGAAGAGCGGGTCCGATGACTACGCCGGCTTTGAGGATCAGGCTCAGCCTGAGCCGCCCCCCGGCGGCGGCGCTCCTCCCGCTGGCCCCCCCGGCGGCGTCAGCGAGGAGGAGATGGCGATGGCGATGGGCGCTGGCCCGCCGCCCGGCGCTGGCCCGCCGCCCGGCGCTGGCCCGCCGCCCGGCGCTGGCCCAGCAGCAGGCGGCGATCAGGCGGAGATGGCGAAGTCCAAGCTCGCCACGCTACAGAAGATCCTTACGTTCGATGTGGCCTCAGCCATCGAGGCGCTCTCCGTGCTCTACGATGGAGACCCGGAGGTGACGAGCCTCCTGGCCGACATCTCGCGGCAGCAACCCGACCAGCAGGCACCGCTCCTGGCGCGGTTCGTTCAGGGTGAGATCGAGTCTATCACCAAAGAGTTTGGAGGATAACCCATGCCGCTGTATAAGTTGGTCTGCAATACCTGTGGTGGGTCTCAGGATCAGTTCATGTCATACCGCAAGATGAAGGCACGATCGGGTTCCATTCCGTGCTCCGACGACTGCGCTGGCGCCCTGAGCTACAGTCCCGCCATCGGCGCCACCATCGGCCCGACTTCGACGCAGCGCTCCAGCGGCTTCAAGACGCGGACCGACAAGTGGTCTGGGATCACCACACACGACTACGGCTGCGACTTCTGCGGTCATGTCGAGGAGGTGAGTATCGACTTCAACAGGGGCGAGACTGTCTCCGCCCGCCCCTGCCCCACCCAGCACAAACAGACCGCCGGGCCTGCCGACGAGGGGGGCGACGGATGGGTGGACTGCACCGGGACGATGCGAGTGATCCGAAGCGTCAGCATAGAGCGATTCGGAGAGATCTTCACCATCGATGGCGGCTACTACGACCGCGGCCTCGGCGTCCATGTCAAGTCCAAGCAGCACCGACTGGAGACCGCCAAGAGGATGGGCCTGGAGCCCGTGGATGGCGACATCGATGTGAGGGGGCATGGCAAGAAGATGCAGTCCGAGCACGATCACGATATGGGCGAGTACGCCAAGATTAAAGATCGCTTTGAGAACCACCCCGCGTTCGCCGAAACCCGGAGGCTCGCCGACATGGGCGCCTTCGATGAGGATGACGCGGATGGCGCCGACATCGACATCAGATTCTAACAAGGAGATCCCATGCCCGACTACGACAACATGGCAGCGAACGGCGGCGGCCAGATGCCTCCTCCTCCGGGCGGCGGCCAGATGCCTCCTCCTCCGGGCGGCGGCCAGATGCCTCCTCCTCCGGGCGGCGAGGTCTCCCCCGACGATGTGATGGGGGCGGCCCAGGACAAGGCCGCCGCGCAGGCTCAGGCTATCGCCGCGAGCGCCCCCGAGCCCGAGGGCGGGTCCTACAAGATCAAGGACATCAAGATGGTGGTTACCGCGTTCAACGGTGTCGTTGACGCGATCGGGAAGGGGTTCACCGACATGATGGAGGTGGAGGGTCCACCTCCGATCCCCCACATGGAGTGGGACGGCACGGGGCAGCCGCAGGACCGCGCCGGAAGCTGGGAGGGGCAGCTCCCGCCGGAGGTCTATGTGCCCGTGGCGGCGATCTTTGAAGGCGTGAAGGAGCTGGAGGGGGGCAAGTTCAAGTCCCTCTACATGGACCCGACGACCCTCACCTCCGGCGGCGCCCTCACCAAGGCGTCAGGCATGATGAACCGGATCGCGAAGAACAAGAAGCTCATCGCAGCGATGATCGCTCCAGTCGAAGGGCAGCTCGGTCCCACCGAGCCTGGACCCGACGACTTCGCGCCGCCGATGGAGGAGCTGCCGGAGGACATGATGGCGGCGATCTGATGGAGTTGCTGGTGCAAACTGCCATGTTGTAGACGCGCCGTGAGCGCTGTCCCCGTCAGTTTGCACCAGCAACTACGCTACAGGAACTAAGTGCCTAATTTAACTGGGCTATTGGACACGAGCGCGCGTGCGGTGTAGGCTTCACTCACTGAGAGGAAGCCATGAACCCAGAAGACGAGACAATCGACGTTGAAGAGATCGACGCCGATGTGACACTGGAAGAAGAGGGAGACGAGTCAGGCGGCCTGCCAGACGCATCCCATGGGGGCGCCGACCCCGATCCGATCGATGAGCCTCATCTGCTCGATGAGCCAAAAGGCGAAGACGCCTCCGCCCCGTGGGCGAAGGTCTTCTCCAGCGCTGAAGATATCGTCGGCGAGATCCCTGATTCTCCCGCCGACGAGGTCATGTCGGCGCTGACGAAGGAGTCCTTCGACGGTCTCCAGCCGGCGGCGCGCGGGTTCATCCGACACCTGATGGCTGCGGCGCGCTCCAACAACGCAGGGCATAACAGCACGCTGTCCAGCGAGCGCGCCAAGATCCGCGCCGAACAGGCAGAGCTGGCGGAGGCTCGGAAGAACTTCACACGAGAGCGCTCGCAGATCACCGAGATGTTCTCCAGCGAAAAGCTCAAGCAGCTGCTCGCCGACGCGGATGTGCCCGACGCGGACATGCCCGACGCCTTCACCGAGGAGGGCATGAACGCCCGCATGAAGCGGGCAGCCGCCCGTGAGATGCGGGCGCTGACGGCTCCTGCCCGTGAGGTAGCTGCCAAGGGGCAGCGCCAGCGAGCATGGGACGAGGTCCTCGCTCGCCACCCTGAGATGAAGAACAAGGCGTTCTTCGACCGGGTGGACAAGAACCTCGGCGACCGCGCAGCTCGGGCTGTCGCGGCGGCCAAGTCTCGGCACGGAGAGCTGACAGACATTCAGATCAAGAAGGTCCGCATCGGAGCACTCGATGGTCGCATGGAAGATGCGATCAACGAGGTGAAGCTGGCCCAGCATGTGATGAAGGCCCAGGCACGCCAGCAGCGGCGCCGCGCCAACCGGGCCGACTCCGCCCGGCGCGTGGGCAAGGCCCGCCAGACGGCTGCGGGCATGACCATCGAGGATCTGAGCAGTCAGATCCAGAAAGACGGCTACTCGCCCAAGAGCGGCGGGGAGCGTCTGGAAGGCTTCAAGGCGTGGTACGCCTACCTATCAGATCACCCCAAGGTCAAGGCTCGCGTTCTGGCGAGCTGACAGGAGAGATACACAGTGGCGATCAAGACGCTCAACATCGATGCGGAGACCCTCTCGGCTTCGCTTCAGTCGGTCCACAAGTCGTGGCGGGACACCAACCACACCTCGACGCCGTTCCTGACGGCTCACGATGAGGTTCACGGCAAGGGCAAGCCCAACAAGCCGGGCGGCCCGCGGTGGCTCTACCCCATCGGGATCGGCAACCACTCCGTCACCACCGAGGTGATCTCCGGCTACGAGGAGATCAACCTGGAGGTCGAGGGCATCCTTGAGCCGGCGGTCTTCACCCCCGCCCACGCGCTCCGCCCCGTCGTGATCAGCGGCGAAGAGGAGGAGATGAACGGGCTCGGCGAGCTTCAGATCATCGACATCGCGAAGGCCCGCCTGGAGAAGGTGCTCGCCGCCCTCCGCCGGGAGCTGGAGCAGCAGGTCTGGAAGGGCGGACAGGTCGGCTGGAGCCGATGGGAGACCCTCAACGGTCTCGACACCGGCACCGGCTTCTTGGAGGAGAACGCTTCCTCGGGGCAGACCAACGTGATCGGCGGCGTCTCTCGCGTCACCCACGCTGGCGTCCACGGTCTCACCAACATCCGCTACGACTTCAACAACACCTTCAACTCGACGGGGCTCACCGGGCTCAACCGCATGAAGCTGGAGATGATGGCGTACAGCGACGGCGTGGACGAGAAGCTCCGAGGCTTCGCGTCGATCTCCGGCATGGAGAACTACAAGCGCAGCCTCCAGGCGTATGAGCGCTACGTGGACAAGAAGGAGCTGGACGCCGGCAACCTCGCCCTCGGCCACGCCGGGACCTCGATCGTCCCGAACCTCTACATGCCCGACGACGGCGCGACGACGACCGGCACCCCGGTCAGCTTCGTCTTCCTGAACTTCGCCGGGGTCTACCTCTGCTGGTCGAAGGCCAAGTACGACGGCTTCTTCGGCATGTCCCAGTGGGGTCCCGTCGCCGGCAACTACGACATCCTCCACTGCAAGTGCCGGGTCCGCGGCCAGCTGGTCATGGACGGCAAGATGGACAACTCCGCCGTGGGCGTCAAGGGTGAGCAGTACTGATCTCCCAAGATCTGACACACCACAACAACTCCATCTCACAGGAACATCATCATGAAGATCGGAAAGATCGACAGCTTTGACGGGCGCGAGTCCGAGGCGATCCTCCTCCCAGAGTTCAAGCGAGTCTGGGTCGGCACCAGCGTCACCGCAGCGGAGTGGTGCGCGCTGGATGTCAGCGACATCCTGGCGAACGACCGCTGCACCGTCGTGGACGCCAACAGCGGCACCCTGGAAGGGAAGGGCGGGATCTGCGGCGTCTTCACGGCTACCGTGGATGGCGCGACTACGCCGCAGTTCACCACGATCCAGGTCGCTGGCAAGTACGAGAACGCGGTCGTCAACACCTCGACCGCCGAAGGCGATCCCCTGGTCGCCAGCGGCACCGCTGGCGAAGCTGGCCTCGGCTCCGGCGTCAGCACCAACGACTACCGGATCGCCGGCATCGCGCTGGAGGTTGACACCGCTGGTGTCGCTGATGTGCTGATCTACAAGCACCCGGCCTTCCTCCGCTGATTGAGAGCCGGGTGCCGGCCACCCACTCCTTGGCTGGCGCCCGTCTCTGCGCTGGGTGATCTGGTCGTGCTTCCTCTCTGCCAGACCACCCAGCGCACTTGTGTCTGGAGTCTGCATGCTGCTTTCCGAGATGGTAGAGTCGATCTACGAGATCATCGACTTCAATCCTGAGCTGGAGCGATTCCGCACGACGGTCATCAACAGGATCAACAGCAGATACCAGCAGATCAACAACAAGGCCCCCTGGCTCTTCCTTCACAAGAAGAAGAACTTCGCCCTCAAGGCTGAGGTCGTCGGGGCACTGACTGAGACGATCACTATAGCGGTGACGAACCGGAGGCTCGTCACCGGGGTGAACACCACGTTCACATCGGCGATGGAGGGCCAGACCCTC
>Ga0208299_1002809_pt1 | contig 11438 bp, 9 predicted proteins | sample 15_taG_FD_184089 | JGI IMG/M metagenome (GOLD analysis project Ga0208299, IMG submission 184089) | Marine viral communities from the Subarctic Pacific Ocean - 15_ETSP_OMZ_AT15312 metaG (SPAdes) (version 2) | ecosystem: Environmental > Aquatic > Marine > Oceanic | place: Pacific Ocean | collected...
ACCCAATATACCTGCGTCACTTTGCAATGTTAAATCATTAGCAACAGTAACTTCAGCAGAAGCGTTAAGGGCAATGTCAGCCTCACCATTAATGCTCAGGAGCCCGTCAGCCTGCTGTGCAATATAAGTAGCAGAATCGCCAAATTGAAGCTGACGAGAGCTGTTTAAGAGAAGTCCAGTGTCAGCAACGTGAGTAAGTGAGACATCACTGTCTGCACCAAAGTTAAGAACTGCCGCATCAGACTTGAGCAAGAGATCATCCTTGACTTCAACATCGTTTTCGCTCGTAAGACGAAGAACTTCATCACCGCCCTCTGCCTTGAAGACAAGATCATCACCAGCAACTTTCTGCTGAATAATAATCTCTCCGGCCGTTCCATCCATATCGATAGCAAGTTGTGCAACACCACCATCTTCGAATGAAATATCACCAGCATCAGAATCAATCTTAACTGTTGTAGCAGCATCGATCTCAAATGTACCATCTGACGAAGCTTTAAGCCTAGCATTAGCCGGTTGATTAATATAGGTTCCACTATCACCAAATTGGAATTGACGTGAAGAGTTCAGAAGAACACCTGCGTCAGCAACGTGAGTAATTGTTACATCTTGGTCAGCACCCATGTTGATCACACTTGCATCAGCCAAGTAAAGGTCAGACCATTCAAGGGTCGCAGAACCAAGAGCAGCACCGTCTGCTGCCTCAGGGGTAAGAGCATCTGCAACAGTTACGGCACCTTTTAAAACCGCATCCCCTTGTTGTTCGAGGGCACCACTAAGGTTTGATTGCCCTGCTTGAAATTTATAAGCCATATTATTATCCTCCAATATATATGTTTATAGACGCCGAAGCGTCAGAACGCCGGACACACCGGCGCTCTCGATAGATAAGTAGTATCTAAATAGACAAAAAAACTGTGAAAAAAATAAATATTTTTTGAAATAAGGAATTACACTTATGAAACCAGCAATATTAGAAAATAAAATATTTATCAACACCATTGGTATAAATACTAACGGCTCCATAAGGACTCTCTAATCTAATGCTCCCAGTGCCATCAATAGTTTGAGAACCTGATCCAACTATTTGTAGATTATATGTATCTGCGTTTCCTTTTTCATCTTTAATTGTAAAGGTTTGACCATCTGGGATGACAGCGGCATCGATCAAAGTAATAGCCAGATCATTACTGGCTGACACGCCAATATAATAATCATCAACACTTAAAGTCGTATTACCCGTAATTACTCTGCGTGATCTTATTTCGGTGCTCCCAGTGCCAGAGCCTGCTGAGGATGTGAGAATCACATTATTAGAAGAATCCAGCACTAAATATTTACTAGTAACTCCTGTTCCTGTTGATAATCCTGTTAATTTTAAGCCACCATCTAATATAGTGTCGCCTATAACATCTAATACGGCAGCCGGGGACGTGTTCTGGATTCCAAATCTAGCATGGGAGGAAGATAAAATTGCGTAACCATCACTATTTGTATAAATATCAGTTGCTTTTAGGGGCGCAGCCGACGGCCAGCCAACAGCACGAGCATGAGTTAGTCTTAGTTGTCCATTGGTATCTAAGATTTCCAATTTCTTTTCAGGGTCAATTACCCCCATACCTACTCTTTTCGTAGAATTTTTATTAAAAAATGCAGAGGCTGAGATGTCTCCGACCACACTAAGACCAGTAAGGGTTCCCAAAGAGGTTACGTTTGTTTGAGCAGCGGTCGTAAGAGTGCCACCAAGATTCACAGCAGTTAAGGTCCCAACACCACTCATATTGCCGCCTTGTATAGTCGCGGTTCCATCCGTAATTTCACTTCCTGATAGAGTTGTGAATTGCCCCAAAGAAGAAGAAATACCCGAAGAGGCTGTGAGTTCACCTGATACAATTGTGTGGTGCACCGAATCTGTTCCTAGAAATGAAGATCCGGAAATAACAAGACCAGAAGAGGCCGAAACATAGTTGCCGGTTGGAGTTATGTTCAGATCCCCGTTAGCTTTTGTTGTTAAAAGACTATAGTTTGAGTCGTTATATGCTAATCTTAATTGATCAAGACCTGTGGTTTGAACATGTAGTTTTACTGCCGGAGAAGCAACGCCAATGCCGACTCTATTTTGATCTGAATCGATCACTAGCGTATCTCCATCTAAATTTAGACCATTTATAATTGTTCCACTAGCTGCATTAAAAATCAAAGTGTCAGTTGCTGCATCTCCAAATGTGATATTATTGGCGGAAACAATAAATTCGGATACATTTGCGTGTAAAGAACCAGTAATGGTTAGATTTCCGGATACATTCATGCTGCCGCTCACATCTAGCATAGCTTTTGGTGTAGTGGTACCGATGCCAACTCTACCTCCGGTCCCGGACATAATTAAATACCCACTAGCGTTGGTGTATATATCTGTAAAGATATCAGCAGTATTAAATATTTCAAAGTCGGTATACGACAGTCTTAACTGTGGATCTGTTGTTAGGACTTCCAACTTGCGAACGGGGTCATTTCTGCCTATACCTACCTTTTGCGTTGCGTGATTAACATAGAGTGCCGAGGCGGATACATTACCGTTGACATTAAGAGATGTTAATGTACCCAGAGATGTGACATTAGGTTGAGCGGCTGTTGTTAATGTTCCCCCAAGATTCGTAGTGTTGACTGTTGTGGCAGTTAGCGTCCCAACGTTGCTTATGTCCCCAGAAGTTATCACTGCTGTGCCGTCTGTCAGTGCACTACCTGTGATGCTGCCCGTGACTGCTAAATTTTCTGTAATAATTACCGCTCCAGAAACATGTAGATCGGTTTCTGGTGTTGCTGTTCCTATACCAACATTTATAGTATCTTTGTCTTTATTAAGTAGGATGACAGAACTTGCTCCGGCTTCATCCATTTTTATCATAGATTTCCCGCCGGCTTTTATATGGGCTTGATCTGCTTGGAATCTGAGATAGGTGTTATCATCTCCATTGTGGTAAATATATTCATCAACCCCAATGTTTCCTCCAACATCTAGAGTGTAATCTGGATGCTCTACTCCAATACCAATTCTATTGTTTGTGTTATCCAGCACCCAAGTGTTGGAATCTAGATTCAAACCGTTCGGAACTGATCCCGAGGAAGCATTAAAGGTAAGAGAATCACTAGCAGCGTCTCCAAATGTGATATTATTGGCGGAAACAATAAATTCAGACACTTGAGCATGTAAAGACCCGGTCACCGTTAAATTTCCAGAGACGTTAACATTGCCGTTTACATCCAACATCTCACGGGGGGATGTTGTGCCAATTCCCACTCGCTGTCCAGTTCCGGACATAATGAGGTGGCCACTGCTGTCGGTATAAATATCGGTAAAGACATCAGCAGTATTAAATATTTCAAAGTCAGTATATGAAAGTCTCAATTGAGGATCTGTTGTTAAAACCTCAAGTTTTCTTACAGGGTCGTTCCGTCCGATGCCGACTTTTTGAGATGCATGATCCACATAAAGAGCAGAAGCAGATACATTACCAGCGACGTTAAGCGAGGTGAGGGTGCCTAGTGATGTAATATTTGTTTGCGCTGCAGTTGTTAAAGTTCCTCCAAGGTTTTGGGCTGTTAAGGTTCCCACTCCTGAGACGTTTCCTCCGGTTATTGTAGCTGTACCATCAGTAATAGATGTAGACTTTAATTGGCTTGACGTTAATTGAGTATACTGTCCAGCCGATGAGGAGATTCCCACTGAGGCAGAAAGATCACCAGTAACGCTTAATGTGGACCCATCGAATGTGAAGTTGGCCTCCGCGTTAATACCACTTGAATCAATACTAGTAATTACGCGATTGTTAGCAGCATTTGTATATTCCGTAATTAAACCTACACCACCGGATGTCACTGAGGATGTTAAAACGACTTGGTTATCTGAATTAAGAGCCAGATAGTGTCCCGAGCTTCCTCCTGCTCCTGTTTGTAATCCATAAATTAGCATTGGATTTGTGGAGGATGAAAGTAATATACTTCCCGTAAACTGGTGTATATCGTCTGTTGAGTCTCCGAAGTGAGTGGAGCCCGTTGCTGTTAAGTTGATAACATCGCGGTTGACAACATTAATGTTTAATTCATTGGCGTTGATTGCGCCAGAGACGTTAAGAGATCCGGTGAGTCGGAGAGACCCACTACCGTCGTTTTCTTCCCATACAAGAACATTACTTCCAGAAAGTCGCCCTTCTTCAGCAGTTTGGACAGATCCAGAGACGCCCTGGACCATGGTTCCTACAACATAAGCCCAGCCAAATTCGCCCACACGCTAACCCTCCTAGCCTACCCCAACAGACCCGGACCAGTTTGATCCAGATGGAGATGCATTAAGCACTCTTGCATTATCAATATAAGTTAAACCAGCAACCACACTAACATCTTGAGAAGAGCCTGAAAGCCAAATTTCGGTTAATTTCAATTCCATTTGACCGGTTGAGACCCAACCATTACCATTTGCACCTAAGGTTTGATTAACAGTGGCTTTGGGGAGTTTGAAGTGGTAATTATTAGTATATCCACCACCATCTATATTGCCCACAAGTCCATCTCTGGAAAAGCCCACATACAAAAATTCCGCCGGGTCGTGGTTAAAAACCTGAACCCACTTAGTAACTGTTGGAAATGATATCTTCAAAGCCTTATTCTTAGGATCGACAGCGGAGGAACTCACATTTATACTGCCTGTGGCAAATGGCACACCGCTGACTTGATACGACCCGACGTTTTGGAGCCCTGTTGTATATACATTACTTAAACTCATTTTTTATTCTCCTACTTCCTAACTAGTATTAGTGATTACTTTTCACGCCCGAGGCGGTTGCGATCTTTCTTTTTCTGTCTAGCGATTGCTCGCTTTTTAGCTAACCGACGTTTAACAGACTTTTTGGTATATCTGGATTTGTCTTTAAATTCGTCTAAGATACCCATCTTTTTGCATTTTTTAATAAATCTTTTAACAAACCTATTGGGATCCTCGTTTTTTCGAGGCTTAGAAATGTGATTGGTAGCCATTTAATTTCCCGCCAATTTTTTCCAGACCCCTTGAGGTAATCCGAAATTCGCTATATCTACTCCTGGGTCGTTAGGAGAAATGCCATCTAAAGGCTTGGCTCCGGAGGGGGACATTGTATTGTCTGCTTTGTGATTCATTGGAGTTGTTCCTTCGAAAAGATCTATTCCGTTGTAGGCATCCTTTCCTATCGCATCGAGCATTTTTTGTTTCTGCTCTTTTATCATTTTGTTCCGGCGCTTGTTCGCTTCTATTGAGGTTTCAAGCCTATCCGGGGGAGTGGGAGATCTTTGTTGCCTTTCGTTCATCACGGTGCCGCCTGTGCCTTTTACAACTTCTGATATAATTGTCGATAAAGTGCCCTCTTCGAAGATCACTTCTTTAATACACTCTTTAATCAAAGGCTTAAGTATTTTGGTTAATTGTATTTTGTTCATTTAATCTCCTAGGATTTTTTTAAAGAGATCTTTAATACTGTTTTCTTTTACTTCGCGCAAGCGCGATGAAACATTACTTTGACCTTTGGGAAAAACATAAGCATTGGGAGTTGAAGGTTCCGAAACCATATCAAAACATATCAATTGAAAATCGCTTTCAACAGTAACAGTGCCACCTATACCTTCTTTAACAGAACCCAGGCCTCTTGAGGAGATCCCTAGTTTTACACCGGCATTAACTAAATCTTTTAAGATTCTACCAGAAGGTGTATCAAGAACTTTGATTTTCCCCATAACATCTTTTCCTTCCCACCAGACATCAGTTATCACGTGAGAAACATTTTTAAGATTCACAACTGAATCATCAGGATGATCTAATTCCCCACAGGCTCTCATATCTTCAACAACCTTCATGTAATTATCCATTTCTCTTTTCAAGACTTCGTAAGGATAAACTCGACCGTTTCCATTTTGTTTATCAGCAGTCTGGATGCGCCCTGAAAGATATAAGACACCATTTGCGGATTCTCTTTTTTCCCTTTCGGTCAAAAGGTCCTGACAAATACCGCCTTCACAAAGTGCATGGAATTCTCGCAATAAAGTTTTAGACATTATTTCCTCAAAATAAATTAATTGCCGGCGTTACCGGCGCGCTTCAGGAGCCGCTGCAGCAGCGACGAACCGGTTGAAGCATCCATCGTTTAATCATCAACATAATCACCTCCTGATCTTGATGATACTCTTAGCCCATCATCATTAATGATCATGGAGAGCAAATAAGTTGTCCCAGCTCCCAAACAAGAGAGGCAGAACGCATTCCCTAGGGAATATTCAAATATAAATAGTTCTGTATAGTCGTTTATGCAAAACAAAAACATAGAACACCAGAAACCCATACACAACGGGCAATGAAATAAAGTATTCCATTTTTTAGAATAATCTTTTTTTGGCCTTATACTCTCAAAAATTTTACCATAAACGATTATAAAAGTCATGCCATAAGAGACAAGAATAAAATTTAATATATTCACAAATTCCTCTAATATGTGTAGCGTCCATAAATATAAGGAGCAAAGATAGAGCCCTGCTCTATTGATCCTTTCTCTGAAGCCTGCGGGACTTGTCCTAAATCTGTAGAATCAAAATTATCTGGTTCTAACAACAAATCATCTTCCATTTGTTCATAAGCTGTTGTTCCTTTTATATAAGGCTCTTCCGTCTTCATCCATTCTGATATATTTAAGATCGTTGCTTTTATTGCGTCTGCTTCTTTAGCTTCCATAATTTTTCCTTCCAAAGAGCCGTATATATTCCCTCCTTGAATGGAATCATATTCAATAATACCTTTTCTTCGAAGATACTCTAACAAGCGAGACTCCGCTCCATAAACAGCATCTGTTATCATATCTTTCGCAACAGTTAATACTTTATTGTTTGTTCTCTGAATGATAATATCTATATCTTTATGATCTAAAATCATTAAATCACCATTTAGTGCTGATCTCAGTTTCAGCTCGAAGTCTAGAGTGTCTTTTTCTGGGCCTTTAAATTCGACCTTTATATCAGGGGATTTGGTGGGGCCTTCTAAGGGAGCCTCGACTTCTTCGGAACCTATTGATACGTTAATTGCCATTCTTTAAGACCTCCGATAACAAATCTTGAATATAAAAAATCTCCTCAATCATCTGTTGATTTATAGGGGTTTGTGCATACTCATCCAGCTTTTGCTTAACTTTTTTAAAATTTTCAATATTTGGCCCCGAGGTGTTCTCTACGATGTGCTGCTTCACGGTGTTCTTGAGCCTTCCAATTTCTTCATTTAAAAAACTTTTTAAACCAATTCCGTTATCGGAAAAAGAAACGATATAATTTGTTAAAAGATCTTTCTGTTCCTTCTGCAATGTTCTGTCATATGCATTATTAAATTTGTTAACAAACGTTTTATATTCTAAATTGTCCAAATGTTTCATCTCGGTTAAAACCTTTTCTTTGCGTCCTAAAAATTTAATCAAATTTTCCTCAAGCATAATGCGTTTTTTAGCAGTAAGTTGCTGGTTTTGAAAATATAAACCAACAGAAGCAAGGTCTTTGTAGTTCGGAATGAAATTTGAAAACACTCCACTTCCCATACTCTTATTCATTATGTTAATAAGTTTAGTCTGCGCATTGAATATTCTTTTTCTATTAAGGCCGTAAAAATCTTTTTTCGTCTCTTCAAGGAGCCGCCGAGAGAAAGATTCATTTAAATCCTTACTGTCAAGTAAAGAATTGTAAAGACTCAATTCTTGTCGCAACTCACTGTTTTTATTAAAAAATTCTTTAATAACTTTCTTTGTAATTGTTTGTCTTTCTTTATCTCCACGAACGATTGCTTTTGTTAATTCTTTTATCAAGCACTCGTAAAGAAAAGCGGTGTTTCTTTTCTTATTATGTTTCATCTGGATCTGCCTTCTTAAGTGATTCGATTAAGGATTTGACCTCAAAATCAGTAGTAAATAGTTTTCTTTCCTCTAAAATATCAGATTTTTGTTCTTCCATCATCCCACGGGCCAGAGAGTCAAGCCCTCCAAAGCCAACTTTCCCGGGGAAAGTCTTGCGCAATGTTCCGATTTCACCTGTAGCTATATTTTTCATTTGTTTCCGTCGTCCGCCTTTACGATAAGAATGCTGGTGTCTTTTATATTTTCCTCGCTTCTTAGGTCGACTATCGTCATCACGCTTAGCAGGAGGTTCAGCTAGTAATACTTCGTCTTCGTCGTCTCCGCCAAGATCCAAATCACTATCCAAATCACCACCGAGATCCAAATCACTATCCAAATCGCCACCGAGGTCTCCATCGAGATCTCCGCCGAGGTCACCACCAAGGTCACCACCAGCATCTGGGTTTGCGATAGCTTCCAATTGAGCACTGTATTTCGCATCATAGAACATTTCCCGCTCCATACGAACATATTCATCTTCTGAAAGACCCAGAAGGTGCTGGGAGACCCATCTCTTAGAGAAATAACCTGCTGTAGCAGCTGCTGCAATATCAAATTTAGTTTTCCAATGTTCCAATTCTTGCATTTCTGCTATTTTACTGGGATTATTGAGGCTGAGGTCGAAACTTAAAAGATCGTCTCCTCGAAAACCTAAAGTAAATAAGTGAATAATTCCAATTTTTTCTAACTCTGCTATTACTACTCTCTGTAATCTCTGAATTGTTCTTGCGAAGCGAATATCTTTTTGAGCGAGAGTGGTTTTGTCCTCAGTAGCTCCTTCTCCCATAGATAAATAAGACTGTGGCACTTTCAAAGCAGAAAACAGTTTATCTCTCAAATATTTTACGTCTTCAATTGCAGCTGTGAATTGTCCTCCGGGGAGGTTGACGATGTCCGTAGAGGATTGTCCGCCTCTGATTGGGATGAAATAGTCCTCTTCAATCGAAAGAGGGTTATAGCGCAAGTCTACACGTCCGCTTTCAGGGTTTACCACCTGATGTCTCTTCATTTGAGTCATAATTTTTTGCATATATTGCTCTACATCTTGTGGGGCAATCCCTCCTACGTCAATTTTAAAAATCCTTCGATCAGTTGCTCGAATAATTCGATATGCCATCATTGCATCTTCCAACAATATCAATTGTCGCCAAATACGACGGGCTGGTTCAAGGACTGAGGTTCCATAGGGAGCATACTTATCATTCCCCAAGACTCTAAAGTGGGCAACTTGCCAATTTTCTAAAGTCATCCCAGCCGAATTCCATTGGTATTGAACATAATTTGGGTTTGTAGGGTCTTCTCCTTCCAATCTTTCAACTTCTTGGGGAGGTAATCCTATTACATTACGAATACCCTCTCCTTCTTCGATATCCATATACATAAAAAATTCTCCATATTTACACATGGTTCTTGCCCAGCCGAATAGATTGGATGAAATATTCAAGGTGTCGTAATACAAGGAATGAAGTATGTATTTAATCTCTTCGTTGGGACATTTAATATCCAACATGGGAGTTAATTTAGAATGAGTTGTCATTTCATCGGCGTATATATCTAATGAAGATGCAATTTCCGGAGTATATTCCATTTGGTCAAAATCAACATATCTTTCGGATCGAGCCCGATTGGATATGGCATTAATGGCCGTTAAGTTCATTGGGTTGTATTCTGATTTTTTAAATTGTAAACCAGATGCTGATTTAAATCTCAAAGCGTACTTGTCCAACTGTCTTCTTCTGAGCTGTCTTCCAGTTTGTGTTCTACGGTTAGTAATAGGTCCTGAAAAAAGTCTAGTAAGAGACTTAAACAGACTATTCTGGTTGTTATAGGGGTTTCTATCGTTTCGTGCCATTTTTTATCCTTTGTATATCCAAAAAAATTCTTTCATTTTTTTCATTTCTTCTTCACTTGGTTTATTATTATCTTTTTCGTATCCTATTTGACCCTTAATCTGAGTGTTCATGGTGGTGGATGATCTCTGTATGCCACTTAACATAGCTTTTTTATACTCCACATCTCTGTGGTTTTCTTGCAACGCTGTGTCACGAACCCAGCAAGCAATAGCCAGGGCCATAACGAGGTCATCATTATATGATCGCATTGCTTGTGGCTTTCCATTATACCAAATAAAAGTTTTAAATTCATGAAAAATCCTACTAGAGTTTACTTTAATTAGTTTATTTCGAACATACTCTTCCAATTTAGCAACAATTAAAGGCCTAGTTTTGGTACTAGTGGTGAAGCCCATAACCGCTCTGCTGTTGTTTTCGCCCAAATAAGACTCAACATATTCGTGGGTAGATTTGATAGAGTAGTATATCTTAGGATATCCCAAATCATTTAATTTTTCCAACACAGAAATGCCGATGCCATTGTTTTCGACGACCAATAAGCAATTACCATATTCACGGCCGGTCTCATTTAAAATATTCGAATAAAGATCTAAGCTTGGCTTTCCTTGATATTCTGCTACAATCTCCATTGTATCTAAACGTATGATATGAAAAACAGAAAAATCAGCTCCATCACCTCTGGCAACGTCTGCTGTCAATAGATATGGAACCTCAGGTATAAACTTTTCCCAAATCCAAAAATTGCGATCATATCCGGTTTTATAAAGTGGATCTCTTGTATTTTCGAATAGCCATTGCATATCATCCGGATGGATAACAGTCTCCCCGGAAGTATTAAAGTTACACTCTAACTCTTGCGCAATTTGTCTTCGAGACATATTCTTGGTTTCTTTTACAAACCATTCTTGATCTCTTTCCGGATGAACAGCCCAAGGTAAATTGATGGGATGAAAATCGTTCTCACCAGCATCAGAATCAACATAAGTCTTGTGGAACCAATTTCCCACCCCATTAGGGGTCGATAAGGCTATGCAGCGCCCTCCTGTTGACAAGGTAGGGTAAAGACCCGTCCACAGATCTTCAAGGCCGTCAACGTGTGCTGCTTCGTCTATAACGAGCAATGATAATGCTTCCGAACGACCAGCGTCTCCAGAAGTGGTTCCGGCTTTAATCTGTGAACCATTTGATAATTCAAATGAAGTTTTGTTATCCGTGATGATCTTTGAAATTTTGATCCATTCCGGAAGGTGCTTCATAATTGCTTTAACTTTTTTCACTAAGTTTGCTGCTGTTCCAAATTTGGTAGCAATTACAAGGATGTTCTTATCTCGGTGAAAAAGCATAAACCAGACAATGTATCCCGCTGAGATTGTGGAGATACCAAGTTGTCTGGCTTTTAATATAATATTAAATCGATAATCATTGAAGTCCTTAAGCAGGTCTTTCTGATAATCGAAGGTTTTGAAAGGGATGAGGCCTCGAAGAGGATGTGAAATTAGGCAATAGTTATCAATGAAGAATTGTGGATCCTTCCCGCATTTCACAATCTCCTTAACAATTTCTTGTTTTGAGAGTTTAAAAGCCATTTAGCCTCTATTTTTTCTTTTTAGGTGGAGTCTTACGTTGTGGTTTTGTTTCG
>Ga0208299_1002811_pt1 | contig 11431 bp, 9 predicted proteins | sample 15_taG_FD_184089 | JGI IMG/M metagenome (GOLD analysis project Ga0208299, IMG submission 184089) | Marine viral communities from the Subarctic Pacific Ocean - 15_ETSP_OMZ_AT15312 metaG (SPAdes) (version 2) | ecosystem: Environmental > Aquatic > Marine > Oceanic | place: Pacific Ocean | collected...
TATTTCCCTGTCTTCCAAGTAAGGGACTGGTGCCCAGCAGGCTGTCAAGTCATCAGGAAGATCGTCGAAGGAAAGTTTCCCTTCTGCGTATATACCAACACATTCGTTTTTGTCGTCTAGTGTTTGAAATATCAAGTTGCACCCTTAGTATTGAACTTTTCTTGAGCCCCTAATTGTACCACAAATATCATCCTGAAAATTTGGCGAATCAACACCATCTTCTTGGAGCTTAAATTTTGTAGCCTCATAATAGAGAGAACCTTCGAAAGAACTAATTCCCCGAAACTTTCTATTAATATAACCCAAAGACTTCGACATGTCAAATGACTTTTCTAAATCTTGCGCATATTTGATCACTCGGTCAAGCGCTGGCTGTGAATATTTTAGCTTGCTTTCAATGTTTTTAATTTTTACATACTCTTTAAGCCAAAAAGAATTGTCGTATCTCCCCTCAATGCTCTCCCTCTCTTCACGCTCACGGGTAATGGCTGTCGTGGTTACGCATTTTGGACCAAAACAATCAACATAAATCGTTGGATTAGTGCGCACAATATTATTATACATCGCAATTGCCATATTCCTAAGATCATCGACCTCTTGAAGATATATGTCGCCAGAAAAGAACTGGCTTATTATGTCGTCCTTAGTTGCAACAGGCAAGTAGGCGGCAGCATATTCAATCATCTGGTCAGACGCAATATCAGCCACTAGGCGCCATGGGGCATTTTTATCGATAATAAAGCCATGCTTTGCAGACATTATCTTATAAAAATCAAAATTAGGGTCACTAATAAATGAATCGTATTTTTCTTGGTCTGAGGAGTGCTTCAAGCCAGCTATCTCTACGCACATGCCGCTATCCATAGGAGAGTTGTATCTACTTAAAACATGAGTGGTTCGGAGAAAGGGAAATCTCTGAGAAGTCTCTTTCACAAAATCAATATAAAGAGGCACGAAGGAGTCAAAATCTCTTATCTGGTCTCTAACTGAAGGGCTGGAGGCGTAATTGTTTAAAAATTGAGCGAATAGGGCGCTTTTATGTCGGCTATATTTAGTGCTTATCGACGAAAAACCTTTAACCGGCGTTGGGTCTGTCAAAAATGGACTGTCTGTATTAATTTTGGTCGTTTTGAGTATTACAGTCGTCTCCGGCTCAACAGAGGGAAGACAGGGCCCGCACGCTCCATCGATAGGGACATCCACTTGCTCTTCAAAAACCAGACCGACATCGTTCTGCGCTTTTCGGAATTCCGCTTTTAAATTTTTAAAGGCATCAGCAACAAAATTGAATACCAATATTCCGCTGGCCATGTTTGATCTTACATCTCCAGAAATATGCTTCATATATTCAGGCTTGGCCTGTATTACATTTTGGTCTTGATCGATCCTGCCATAAAAAACATGCTCAGTGTTCCAGAAATTCTTTGTCAGACAAGGGGCCCAGTTTGGAGCGCCATCCTTCGAAAAGGCATAGCCACCATATAGAGCCCTTTGATTAAAAAGCTCTCTTGCTTTAAGATCATTTTTGCCTTTAAAAGACATTGTTTGAGTCCTCCATATTTAACAGTTTTCCTTGAGGCTATTTGGCGACGCCGGGCTCCTCTTGCGAGTGCCGGCACTATCCCACATTGCCTGAACGGATGTTGAAAATCCAGCAGCATTAATGGTGTTTGTTGATGAAATTATCATATGATATCCCCCGAAACCCATCATTGCAGAGAGGCTATTCTCTGCCATTGGACTCCCAATGGTTACGCCAAAAGTCCCAGGACCCATGGGGTCTATATAGACATATGTTCCAGGAAAAAATAATGTATTCCCAACTGTTTCGAAAGCAACATTATATCTGTTAGAAAGCTGAATGTAAGGATTCCACTGTCTGCTCTGCATTTGTTCTTCCATTCTGGTCTCCCTGTATCCCGGAATGTCAGTCTTTTGAAAGGCCATTGACTTAAGAATGCCCTGATGTATTTTAAGGTGATGTATTCCTCTTTCGTTGTCGTGCTGCTCGTGGGTTTTGGCGTCGTCGGGGTCTGGATCTCCAAGGCCATGCGGCGTTGTGCTCTCCACAAACACCATCAAATAGTGATACTGATCCTCTACAGTTTGATTTTTTGCCAATTCAGGATCATAAATTCTACTATTCTCGTTGTCGGTCTTGTTCAACTCCTCAATCTTAATATCTCCATTGCTGCTATATGCCTCAGTATACAGCTGTCTAAGAGGGTCGACCAGTTTCCCTTTTTTCTCTTTGCCGGGCAAGGTCATAAAGTTTGTTCTGACGCGTGCTGCTCTGGAGGCCGCGGGCTTGCCAGAGTTGTTTTTACAGCGAGCACCCATGGCATCAACCACCAGTTGATCAATTAGTTCTCGGACAAAAGCCAAAAGAGGATATGTTTTTCTATTTTTGGCAATCACATTTTTGTACCAGAAATCTGTGAATGCGCGAACAGATATCGGCATATCAGCCAAATTGATGTTTACAGAATTCGAGATATCATTTTCTTTGCGAGACTCAAATTCATAGGGCCCCAATAGAACTTTTATTTTCTTTGCCTGATCGGGGCTTATTGCGCTGCGTTCGTTTCCTTCGAAGTTGTCTATAGAAAGAGCCTTGCCGGCAAAAAACTCTATAATGTCTCCTAGGTACATAAATTGAACAGGAACATCGCCGGCGTTATTCTGAAAGGGTATGACGCCACCTAGCTCATCTAGCGGATCTGGATTTGTGACGAGGTATCCCTCCTGCGCGTATTCGAGGTCAGATGTCGTCTTAGACAAGGCGGCCCTTGTCTGCTCCTGCCCAGATGATGTTCCACCTTCACTTCCCAGTCCAGATAGTGGGTCAGTATCGCCGACCGAAGCTTCGAAACCAGACAAGCCATTGTCGTCTGGGTCCGATAGTCCTGACGCGAATTTGACGATCTGGTCTCCGCTAGCTTTGATGGTATATATCCTGCTACGATTCGCGTCGATGAGAGTGGTCAAACTCTCATAGCCTTCGGGAGTGTTCTTATATTCAAGATCTTCATCGCGGCCGGAGCGGGCTGTTGCCGCGGCAGAGTCCCACGACTTGCCGCTTGTTGCATGCTCAATAAAGCTCTTCAAATCGCCGACTCGGAAAGAATCAACCTTTGCCTCGTATTCTTTCTCAAGGCTTTTGATTAGTGTCTTGTCGCAGTTTGTCCGGGCGATCTCAAGCTTCTTGTCTAATTTGTTGACTTCATCTTTGTGTGTCTTCGTCATCAGAACATCAACCAGCGGTTGAGTTAAAATACCCTCCAGTCTGGCTCGATAATTGATCGTCAAAGTAAAGCGCCCAATGTCCAATATATTAAACTTGTGATCAATTGCTGTCAAGTACAGGACCTGCTTTTGTGCCTCAAGCGCTTTTGCATAGAGCGCTCTCTGGGCAGCGTGATCCGCGAGTTGGTCTTCTCCGCCGGCGATCTCCCGAAGCGCTTCTGATGCAGTGTCATGGCCTTCTGGCGCCAGAAAGCTGTCAACCATGCTTCCAATGTTCGTTCCGCCAGTACTGGCGTCTCTCCAGTGATCTGGCACATGCCACCCAACGACCGCCTTTATTTCAAATCGTTTTTGAAAATACTGGTCTGTCATTAATTTTCGCCTTTCAGCATCATCTTTAGCTTCCTTTAGTTTGTCCATGGCATCAACTCCCCAGCCCAACAAATCCAATAGCGAATATGGTTGATAGTCCGGCTTTCCGGAGTCGGGATGGATGACTTCGCCCGGACGGATTTGAGCTAACTGATCGAAGTTTTGAAATTCTAATGTTAAAGTAGCAGTAATATCGTTTCTGACTTCAGAGGGGTTTGAGCCTTGGAAAGACCATTCAAAGCTTTTCCACCCATATCCAACTGGGGGGAGATCATTATCGCTGCCATAACTAAAGTTAATGGAGTCATTTAATTCTTTAAGCGCACTGCCAGCTTCCAACATTTTGGCATCTTCATCGCTAGGCTCCGCACCCAAAAGAGATGATATTCCAAGAGTGTCGAATGGCGCGCTAGTTAATGCTTCAGGATTTCTTGCCGCTTCAATATCCTCTCTTGCCATTTTCTCAAATACAATAGGAACTTCTCCAGCAAAGTTCCATGATATGGCGCCATCGTCACCTTTGGTCTGTAGATACAACGGTTTATAAAGCTCAAACAACGGCATAAGCTCTGAAGTGTCCCCTGGGCCCATTTTTGTAAATGCTGCGGATCCAGGTTTGTCAAACATTTTATTAAGAAAATGAGAAGGGTGCCCGATTGCCGTATCAATGTACGCATATTCTCTTCTATAATAATTTTGTTGCCACTTGGCTATCTCTTCAACATTCTCTGCCAAGAAGCACTGTTCCGACCACCTCAGTCTATCAGGTATGTCGGAGTATATTTCCGTTGCAGATTCGCCCTCTGCAATCTCGGCATCCTCGCTTTGGACTCTTACTAACTGCTCGGCCGCAACTTCCTCTGCCAGTTCGTCTCCGGTCGTAGGGTTGATGGCCGCGGCCTCTTCAACTCTTTCTGCTTGGGCCTTTTTTTCTTCATCTGTTGCCATTTAAAGCCTACCTTCTGGTGTTATAGTATTGTAGAATTTTAGAAACCGGCTTCGGAATTAGAATAGTCTCTCCGACAGAAATATGTGATTCTGTTGGCTTTTGGTTGAACCAAGCTATGAGCCACCACAAAGAAGGTTCTTTATAATGTTTTGCCGCCAACTTCCAATATCTATCTCCGGCCTTCCAGAGGTGGGGAACGCGAGAAATATTCAGACGATGAGAAATTGACAGATAGGGAAACTCCGGGGTCGCATAATGAGTAATTTTTTTAGTATTCCTCTCTTCGCGAAATTCTTCATATATTTCCTCGTCATTAATAATTGTTGATGAATTGTTGTATCTATTGCCCACTATCTTAATCCTCTCCTGGTGTTTCTGTTATTAGTGTTTCTCCGGTCTCGGTATCCCTGACCCCTCCGGTTGGCTCGTCCATAAAATCCGCGTCTCCGCCGAGCATGCCGGTCATTCCCGAGGCCACATTGGTCGATATTTGAGGATCCTCTCCCCATGGGAATCCAGACCCACCAGACCAGACCACAACTGGATCCGATCCTCCACCAAAGAGATAGTCTGCTTCGCCCTCTTGCCATCCAAGCTTTAGGGACTCGTCGAAAATCGGCGTGTAATCCATGGAAACCCTAATTAGCTTGGGGTAAACAGCATTTGGGACAGTTTTCGTTTTTCCGCTGCTCTCCAGGCCTATTGCCTGCTTCCAGTCTTCCACCACTCCTTCTGTCGCCTCGAAAAATCCTTCTTCTAGTGCTGGCGCAAACTGGAAATTGCTGGGGAAGCCTTTTAATCCGGTCTTTGCTAGTCCTTCGCTCAAAACACTCGACATGCCGAGGGCCGAAGTTCCTCCTCCAGTACCGCCAACGGTTACAGCAGAGTTATGAACAAAATTCATCAGGCTCATATACCAAATAGGATTCATTCCGGTCGTGGCGCCGTGTTCATCAACTTTCGGATACATCATCCTAACAAACATTGAGCAGTTCTCAAGATTCTTTTTTGCCTCTGCAAAATCATATGCCGGCAAATCCCAGCCCAGATTTATTGAACGCTGAACATTATTAAATGTATATTGTTTGTTGAATCGTCGAACGAGCGATTGCTCTTCCCAGTTATTTGACCAGTTCTCATTATATTGTGTCAGAAATGCCTTAAACGAAAGAACAGTTTGAGACCATTGGTGATAAAAAACTATTTGTTGCTCTTTCTGAGAAAACAAGCCATAAGTGGTGGAATCTCCTAAAGTTGTATCTCCGCCGGCTATTGCCAGTGCCGCTGCTGTTTCTAAGAAGCCCATATCATTTCCCCTTTAGTGCTTGAAATCTTGGAATACATTAACAATTCTTCGACGAATGTGATCTTCGCCTATACTCAAATCAACCTGGATTGGTTGCGTAACCTTTGTTATGACTCCGCCTCTTTGTCCGCCGGCGGCCGACATTGCTAGCCCTGATGTTGCTGCGGCGCCGAGAGCGGCGCTCTTTCCAGCTAGCTGATCCGTTTTTTCCATCAATTGAGTAAATTTAGTTGTTTTGCTTTCGGGCACTGCATTTACAGATGCTGCAATCTGATTAATGCCCGAAGAAATTCCAAAAAGACCATCTTGGCTGGAGGTAAGCGCAGCAAGAGCCAATGACAAAGTGCCAACAACTGCTATGACCGGCCATAACGCGGCTGCCATTCCACCAAACCCACCAACCACCCCCAGAGTGATCGCGTTAAGAGCAAACATGCCTGCCTTGAGACCAATGATCATCGGAACAAGCTTGCTTATTATAAATTCATTTTGCTGTAAAAACTGAGCCAAACTCTTAAGCACAGGAATAATGGGATAAAGAGCGACCGCCAATTGCCTAGCCACTTGCGCGAACTCTTCTTGAAGGTTGTTGTATCTCAGCGTCTCTTGGGCCAATTTTTCTATATCTGCGGCGCTTTGACTGGTTGAGTCCGAAACTAAATCAAATCTGCCACGCATTATGAGAGCTAAGTCGTTAACGCTACTTAGGCCCATTGCATTAGCAACTGTCTGTCTCATATAATAGCCCATGGTATCAAAAGACATGCCTGCCTGCTTGACGGCACCCGAAAGCATTCTCAGCCTCTCTGTCGGATCTGTAACCATAACCATGTGCATAGCATGCAGGAACGGGCCGCCGAGAATAGCGTTCAGTTTGCCAACTGAGTCTGCGGCCGTTTCAAATTTATCGAATTGGGCCACAATTGACAACATCTTATCAACCTCTAGGCCTGTCTGTTTTGCCACTATTTGCAATCTGGTGTATACGCTGACAGCGCTTGATCCAAATTTCATCATTTCAGGCGCGACAGCGTGAAAGCCCTCAAGCATCTTGGTGGTAGAAATACCAAATTGCTGTGCTGTCGCAAACAATTGTTGATTGCTAGCAGCGGCCTGGCTTCCAGTCATGCCCATTGAACGAGTCATAATATCAATGTTTCGCGCACTTGTCTCAGCCGAAATACCAAGTACATCCAGTATCGCGGTAGATTCAGCAACCCTAGCCCTCATATTTGGAGTCATTTCTGTAAACGCAGATGACCCAGAATAAAGGGCGCTGATGGCATTGCCGGCGCGAGAGGCATTGACGCCAAATGCATTTAATCTATCCTCAAGGGACACAATCGCGGCACCAAAACGCGGTGCAGCGCCTGTTGCCCTGTTCATAGCAACAACAGCATTATCTAGGCCGGTTGCCAACTGATATGTCGAATTGACAACAGCCATCCAGCCGCTAGTCATAATCTCTGTTACCTTCAGCATGGCAGAGCCGGCCATGTCGGCTTTGGTAATAGTCTTGCTAAATTCCCCTCTGGCCTCGGATATGACCTGGCTTATGCTTCTTCCGCCGGCAACTTGAGCGGCAACATTGACTACGGCGGAGTTGCGCCACTGATCGGTTATTCCGACCATCCCTCTGACTTGATTGGCAAGAGAGTTGGTTGCGCTGCCTAGCTCTCTTGATCGTGCGGCGGCCTCATCAAATGCCTTCGCGAGGTCTGACGCCTCTTTTTTGGCCGCCTGTAGATTTGCAGTGGTTGCAGCGCCAGAGGCATTCATAACCTCATAATTCGCTTGTGCTTTTCTGGCCTGAGCGTCTAGAAGCTCAAGCTTTCTTTGTTCCAGATCTATACCGGTATTAAGAGCTTGATTATATAGTTCCTGGGCTGTGTGGGCCTCGCCTGATGCCCTAGCTAGAGCATTTGCTAATCTTATTTGTTCTTCTTGTGTTACGGCCATCTATAGACTCTCCTATTTAAAGGGCCACTTGATGCCGGTCTTTGTCTCGAAATCGTGAACAGCCCTCTCAAGTGTTGCCTTGCTCATATAAGTTCTGGGATCGTCTAAGCCGTAATCTTTTGCCGTCTGAATATATCTAGCTTCTCCGCCAACAGCCTGCGCGAATGCGCGGACATCAGAGGGATTTCCCTTAACAGAGACAGGTATGCCAGTATCGCCGAACATGCGGCCAACAATGTTTTTAACCCAATGGCCAAACATAGCCAAAAAACTCTCATCAAGCTTCTTTTTCTTAAGCTCTTCCAAGTCTATAACTATTTTTGCTAGTTTATCTTCTCTTAGTGTTTTCATTGAAGACGATCTCCGTTACTATAAGTAGTAATCAGAAAAAATTAAGAGCCAATGTACTATACTTTAGCCCCGATCTGCGGACCCTTGATTCTTGTTTATCTGATCTTCGATTGCTTTTTGCTCGTCTTCTTTTTGTTTAACAAGCCTTTCCAGAAACCATCTGCGCATCTTAATGGGCAGATTATAGGCTTCAGTAAAGTTCCATCCGCCGTGGTATTTTAGCATAAAGAATTCTTCATAGACTGCTGCTATGTATTCATCGTCCAGGCCAAAAAAAGTCCACAGTAAATGGCACCTCCATGTCTTGCTCAAAGCTGCAAGACTCGCATGTAAAATGCTGCGTCAGATCGATGTTTGGTACCACTTTTTGATAAACCCCTCTCAAAAATCTCGAATCTCTTGCCGGCATATGGTCAATGAAAGAATTTATGACTGAATTTGTAGAGTTCCCATTTACTGAAACTATCATTTTAGAAAATTGATCGGTCAGAGTAGTTTCGGGGAGCTTCTTTTTTCTCCTGCTTTCGGCCACAGCCGAAAGATATGCCTCATCCTTGCCAGTCATTAGGCAAACTTCAACATCAACATTACTTGCTGGAGTCTTTATGACAAAGGTATCCGCGCCTGTCTTTTTAAAACCCACAGACTCATAGTCGTCACCAGAATAAAGCTCTAGTGCGCTCAAATCGATGGAGCGGCGATTTCCTCTTCCGCAAGACGGACAGGTGACATTAACATCATATTCCTCTCCGTATCCTGTTACTCTGGCTGCAATCGTAACAGCGTTTTTGTCGCCGATAAGAAGATCTTCAATATTGATGTTTTTATCCACGATAACATTCTGCAAGAAGCGCTCTACCGCTATTCCTTTTTGCAGCAAAGTCTTTGAAGATAAAATATCTTCATCTTTTGCTGTCATATAGCGAATTTCAACCTCGCCGACATTGTGAAGAGGATGACCTTCAGGATAATATTTACCCTGAGAAGGTAGCTCAACAAATTCAGTCGGTGTTGAAAAGTTAAAAAGCTCGTTGGAGCTTGAGGCCTCTGGGGCGGAGTCATCGCTTTTCGGGCTAGTTGTGCCCGTGCGTTGCTCATTGTTTCTCAAATTTCACCTCTAGTGTTGTGTGTTTTGTTTGTTATTGTTGCTGAAAGATGCCAACATTAGCTGCTCGATCCTGTACGCCGGCTGTAGCGCCATGAGCGTCCAAGCTAGCCCAGTCATATCTAACTTCAATTGTTACATTAGTAAGGCCGTCTGTTGCATAATCTAGATCTCCAAAAGTCGCGCTTTTGATCCACGCATTGTGAAGAATCCATTTCTCAACGGCGCCGCCGTCGGAGTCAATCTGCATAATTTCAACTTCTCCAAGCTGCGCAGTGGCGTTTGCTTTGGAAATAGTAGATGTCTGTTCGAAACTTGCGGGGATTTTGTAGCCAGCATCTTCGATAGCTGAACACATAATGGCTGTAGCATCTGGCTCAACTGGATCAACTAGTTTTACACTGATTGTATTCCAGCTAACTCTGCCAGGATAATAGAAATCATGATTCAAATATGTGTGTTTTGACTCGCTGATGGTGACTGTCGGCTTTGATACCGAAGTTATAAACCAAGTGCAGCCATTTTCGCCAAGGTTAGGGAGCACACATTGAAACCTGTACGCTCTTTTGGGGTCTTTCCCCGTTGCATCTGTCCAAAAACGACCCATTTATTTAAATCTCCCTCTTTCTATTTTAAATAGTTTCAGAGAGGAAAAAATCCTCCCTTTCTTGTTAGTCATCGAATGAAGCGCCAGTTTTAGTGATGATAAAGTCAATAGCGATAAACTCGATAGCCCTAGCAGGCTTGATATAGATCTTCGCATAAAGAATATTTCTATCGATCAGATCCGGTGTCGTAGTAGTCTCGTCTAGTACAACCTTAAACTCTGTGATGCCCAGCCTAGACTGCACACTTGAAAGGAATGGGTTGACTTGGCTAGTAAAACGAGCCCATGTGGTCGGCACATTCTGGTCAAACAGAATGGTGGCCGCAATTCTAGACACTTGTTTCTTAACGAATATCATTAGTCGGCGAACATTGATTCGATCCAGTGCAGACTGAGTTGGTTGAAGCGTCTTCTGTCCAAAGATGACGATACCTTCTGCTGGGAACTTAGCAATCGGGTTAATATTGTTTTCATACAAACTATCCCTCTGCTTAGATGTCAGGCGCTCAGAGACCTGCACAACAGGTACGCCTGCGGAGCCCTCTGTCAAGCCGCCTCTAGTAAAGCCAGCGGGAGCAAACCATACCTCAGTTTTGGCCTCGGAACTTGCGAAAGTACCAAGAGCAACAACAGATGGTGGCACCCATATGAGCCTATCGCTTCTGGTATCTTTGATCTGCACCCATGGATAATATGTACATGCATAGCTGTTGTTAATGTTGCGGCTTTGAATGTCTGAAACAGTAGTTTTAACGACTCCCAGATTATTCGTGAAAGAATTTGTATTTTCAGTCGATGGCTTGAATACATCCTTCAAGTCAACTATCGCGAGAGAATCTGCTCTTTCTTCACAAACATCCATTAAACGATCCGTAAGGTCATCATTTGTGATGCCCGGAACAGCCATGATGTTACATTCCACAACTTCCGCGTCCCTGACGGTCTTAATGGCGCGATCAACTGAGTTAAATGAGTGATGAAGCAATTCAGTAGTTGTACCAACTGTCCAAGCCGAGTTACGGAAAGGCTCTGCCTCAGTAACATCGAAGCCGTTAAAGCCGCCATACATTGGAACAAAGAACCTGTCGTAGTAGTCCAAAATGCCCTTATAGCTGGCAGAAATAGCAGTCTCAGAAGTTCCGGCAACACGGGAGCCAGAAATGAAGGCGCCGTCATCTGCGCCAGTGGCCTTGTTGACATAAATATCATCTAAAGAGAACACCCAAGGATACTCTGTACCATTTGGAAGGGAATTCCCCAAACCATCATGGCGATCCGATATTAGTGTGTTAAATGGTAAGCCTTTTACAAGATCGGGATATCCAGTATCGAAAAGCTGACTGGTTGATGACTTCCAGCAGTGAACGCCAAAATAGGCATCCTTGCCTGGGTTTCCGCCATCGACAGAGCTTGAGCGCTGCTGTACAGACGGGAAACACCAAGAACCAGAGAAGCTGTTGCCAATTCCGCCGCCGCTGCTGTTGTAGCTGCCTACATCTCCATACGAGCCAACATTGAGTGCGATCCGGTCGAAGG
>Ga0208299_1002815_pt1 | contig 11423 bp, 20 predicted proteins | sample 15_taG_FD_184089 | JGI IMG/M metagenome (GOLD analysis project Ga0208299, IMG submission 184089) | Marine viral communities from the Subarctic Pacific Ocean - 15_ETSP_OMZ_AT15312 metaG (SPAdes) (version 2) | ecosystem: Environmental > Aquatic > Marine > Oceanic | place: Pacific Ocean | collected...
CCCTCATCCTCATACTTGTCGTGATCGTATTCCGATTCATCACGCTCATAATCCCTATCGCCCTTTAACGCGCGAAGGTGATGCTCGATTTCACGAATGTGATCGTCGTCCTCGTGCTCGTTCTTCCACTGGTGCCAAGCTTCATCTTCGCCACTGTCCTCTTGGACAATCCTATCTTCTGGCTCATCATCGCCTGCTTGAGCAATGCTGGGACGACCTTCGTCAAGGTCTTCATAGTCCTTGTGCCCTGGGCGCGTTTTGGACTCATCACCCTTATTGCCGCCCGACGGACCCTCATAGTCCTTATAATGACCATCGGGGCCTTCGCCAGCGCGGTGGCCGACTTTGCCGTCTTTATCGTCGCGCCTGTATTCGTCCTTCTTGCTACCTTCGCCTTCGCTAAGAAGCTCTGTATTAAATTTAAAACCCCATGCTTCAGAAAGGAGATGGGTTAATTCTCCGTTTTTCCAATCTTTTGTAGACATCCTGTTTTCTCCTTTATGAAGATGTTCGTAATATATAGTATTCTTTATGCTGTCTTCCCAATCTCGAAAGCACATATTTCCTTTTTCATATGCTTCGCGTTCCATCTCTCGCATATGGTCGTCTTGTTGAGCATAACCAGGAGTCGTCGGAGCAGCGTTTTCAAACTCTCCACGACAACATTGGGAATGGTGAACAAGCTCGTGAGACAAGGAACGTAAAATATCTTTTGGATGCCTGCCGGTAACGTACAACGCTACTGTTTGAGCCTCCGGATCATAGTGTGCAGTCTTGCCGAAAGGGTTTTGACTGTTTGTGGCATCATGACGAAGGAAAAGTCGCGGAGGTTTCTCGAATCCCATTCTTTCTTGAGCAAAAGGCATAAATTGCCTAATTAAGGGCTGTAAAACCTTTACAAGGTCATCCATCATCTAAAAATACCTGCTTTTGAGCATCTGAATACCAGATATACTCTAAATAGTTCCCAAATGGGTCTTCGACATAAACTCCTATAGTTCCATCTCGATGCTCTACTACGGTGCCTTTTTCGAGCGGTAAGTCTTCTTTTTGGCTCACAATTACCCCAAAATGGGGGTGATCATAGTGATTTTTATCAATTAATGCCAAATTTGTGTTGTTTAACTGCATTCTGATGTAAAATTTGTCCCGAAAGCTCACTTTTCCGTCTAAATTTTGTGTATAGAAGGCTTCGGCAACGTTTAAGTCGTCTACGAGGACGGCAATATGGTCAATATGGGACTTTTTATTCATTTTTAAGGGTTTCCCGCTGAAATTAGGCGCAAACTCATTGTAAATAGCTCAATTTCGCCACTTTTATTGGACAAAGGGTACACTTTTGCTATAGAAACCATTCGATGGACCTTCATTTCATTATAGAGCTGCGTAATTATGCCAATATTACTATCCCACCCCTCATTTTCATTATTCCATGTAGACCATTCAACAATATCGCCCACATTAAAACCTTCTGAGGATAATTCACCGAATATTTTCTTATACACCATCAAATCTCGCTTAAAAATATTTATTATGTATAAATAGAACGAACTTTAAAGGCGAAACGTAAAATTCTTCACTTGGGCGGCTAAAATTGTCCCCAAAAGAGTGACAACAGCAAACTCAAACCCAAAAAAGGTGTAGAATGCCCACGTGAGGCTCACTACAGCGAGCCCAATCCAAAATTTAGTAAAAGAAAACAACATTAGTTAAATCCGACCTCCACAATTTCATCAGGATCTATGGCAACCATCTCACCGAGAGTGGAATAAATGACAATTCTGCCTAATTCATCCATTTCTTCGCTGAGAATATAAGCTTTGGTGCCGCGTGGTATTCTAACCACTCGTTTTTGCGTCACATGAGGGCACCAAATGTCGCCTTCACCTTTTATTAACACACATGGCACCAATTCGCCATCATTTTCTTCGTCTTCTTTGTAATTTCCCGCCAATTGTCGGGCGATTTGCTTCATTCTTTTTTTATCGAAGGTATCCCACGCCATATACAGCCCACATTGCCTATTGAAAGTAGTTTGCGGCGGCAAGAGCCGTCGCCATTGCAAATTGTACCACAGTAAACACCGTTACTGCCTTCGTTTTAAAGAGTTTAAGGTCCTGAAGGTCCCGAACGTGGTGTTTTAACTGATTTGGTGACGAAATTTCATCAATCTTATCTTTCCACTCTTTGAGTTCTTTAACTCTGTCTTCTTTCGCCTTGATTTCAATCAATTCTTTCTTCACATCTTGAAGTTCAATTCGTAAGGCGTCAATCCCGGAGGATAATGACTCCAATTGCTTCAAAACAAGCGAAGAATACTGCTCCCATCCTGTTTCTGTCATCGACATTGCATAACTCCTACCATATTTAAGTAGTTTCCTCTCAGGAGAGATGCATTTTACAAAATTAGTCGTTTTGTGAATCAACGGGGACGAGAACCTTTCTTTTCTCGTCTAATTTATAGCCAAATTGAGCTTCACCCTCGGGAGTTAGCGCACCGAGGCGTTCATAGTCAAATTGAGGCAGAAGAGCGATTTTTTGCGGCCCAAACTCTCCACCGAGAGCATAAAAGGTGCAAACTTGTCCAACCACCTCTGTGAACAGCGCAGGCCACGCTTTGGGCGATAAAGTCTTTAAATGGACATTATAAGCCGTTAATTCGCCCAAAAGCGTAAATTCGGTGCCTGTTGAGCCCAAAGCTTGCACATGACTCATATAATCATGAATTGCGCGGAATTTTGTGTTGGTTTCGGTGTCAAAAACGTGTTCTTGGGGATCGAAATCGATTGTGGCGACTTTCATCACTCCATTTTTGAAAACATCGTCTCTTAGCTCTTGTGCGTTGGAATATGCGTGGTAATCAACGAACTCAATGTCCACATTTGCCGAAATTCGCTTAAACATCTTCTCAACGAAGGGTTCCATTGCGGCAAATGATGCTGCGGCACGCTGTTCGAACACTGGAGCGTCCATATATGCCCGCGCAACCAGTTTTGCATACAAGCTCCACCCATTTTCGCCCGGTTTGAGCATTTTCTTCTCATCTATAAGAAATTTGTTCCAATTTTCGAAGATTTGTCTCATGGGCCTTTTGTCTTTTTTGTAATTATCGCCGTCTCATCATCAGCAATAGACGAGTCTCGCTCAGGGGGGATATAGTTTTTCATTTCCTCCTCTGGGTCGTCTGTGGCGACTGGTTCCCCTCCGCATCCACTGCCGCCTACTATCTGAATCCACAAATCTTCTTCGCTGTAGTTCTTTCCGGCATTGCGATGGGCAGCACATAGAGCCATAGCGGAATGTACCCCTGGGTTTTTATTTGCGCGGGGAATGTATATTTCTTCTACAGCGTCCAAAACGCTTAAACTTGGATCACTGCGACGTTGGGCATTTCTCATCATCATTGCTATAGCAAAGAACCTTTTTACTTCTTCATCCGCGCCCCCAACTGGTTTGTATTGGATAAGATTTGCTAGTTTTTTCAATCGGCGTTTAACATATGGCGTTTCAAAATATCCGCCACGATTATTGTCAGCCTCGTTTAAATACTGACGCCAATTCTCAAATAAAAGTTTCACTTGGGATTTCCTAACATAATTTTCATTTCTGCGTCACTTCCACCAAGTGCGCGAGTGTACCAGCCGTCATAACCCGGGTATTTTCCTTCGGGATGGGGGCCAAGCCATTGAATGGGTTTGGAAGGTCCAAGAACTTGTTGGACTTTTTCGGGATCTCCAACGAATGGCGTATTGTAATATTTAATCATAATGTGCGCAATTTTCTTTGACATCTCGGCAAAATGTCCAGGGGAATTGAGTAATTCTACTGTCTTGGAGACATAAGCATCTTTGCCTTCGCGAGAGCCATCGTGCCCCGACGCAGACAACTTTAGACCCGCAGGTTTTGTTTTTCCAATCCGCAAAGCGTCTGGTTCTGGGTCATCGTCTAAATCAACAGCCAACCAGAAATCAGCGTCATCAGGCACATCGTCCGCAGACTTGTAATCGAAGTTTCCACCGATGGGCTTATATGCCGTATCAATCAAGTGAAAGAGTTCGTCCGAGAGATCAACATTTTCAGGATCTTTGGCTTTTTTAATATCCGCCGGATCCAACTTTGTCCAAGTGCCTTTGGGGAAGTTATAATCTTCCCACTTCTCTTCTTTGAGAAATTTTCTCCAATTTTCCATTAAAAGTTTCATTTAATTCCTGCTCCTCGCATAATTCCAAACGCAGCGCCTTCAGGCTTGTTAAACTTTTTCATTATGATGCCCTTGATTTGTTCGGGGGGCAATCCTCTCGCCGCCAAACTCCGCGCAAAATCAACGGGGTTTTGTCCCTTGCGTTTGGGTCGTTCTTTCTTTTTCTTCTTCTGTTGTTGAGTTGCGTCAACCACAATTCCCTCAACATCAAAAGGGTTGATATCTTGCCAGTCTACAATCTTGTTAGAGTGAAAAGGCTTTCCTCCTTGGGCGCTCACCAGGGTGGTGATGTGGGGCACAGCATTTTTAACTTCCCCAGCCATGTTCTCTCTGTTGACCCTAAAAGCCATCGCTTTACCGCTTTCGTCGTTCACGATGCCCCAGCCGTCGATTGTGAGGCTCACGGGCTGGTCGTTCACCCAACCATCCAGCATCGGTCCCATATTAATCGTCATGTGGTGAGGCCACTTTCCTGGCTTGGCGGCAAACTCGGGGGGAACCTGCTCACGTATGCCTAATCTATCCAACGCCTTAACCATCGCATCAGGATCGTTAAGCACCACGGAAGAATAATTAAGCGGTGGGCCTTTATAGTTTTGTTCCGTTAAAAACTGGCGCCAATTTTCAAGTAGAAGTTTCATTTTTATCTCTCACTATAAATATGTTCCCAAATCGCTGGGTTCGTATCTTTGCAAATATATTTTCCAGATAGTTTAAGTTCTTGCTGGCGGTTAATCCAAACTTCTTCCAATTCGCGTGGAATATATCCACAATGCTGTTCTCCAAGCTTCACGCTTTTTGTTCTATCAAGAATTTTTAAATATGCTCCGATGACTTTGTCGTAGTCCTGTGGGGAGGCATTCACTTGAAGCCAATCGTGGAGAGTGTTAAAATTTAAAGTATCGCCTCTCGCCATGCGCCCTCCAAACATTTGTCCCAAGAGTGCCAACGACTCCTTGGGTGTAGCCACGATCTCACCAGTCGCTTTGTTCTTTACGCCAGAGGCGTGAGTGAATGTGTGGTCTTTAATAAGAAACATCGACAACATCAACTGTGTGCGATGAAGCCCTTTGAGGAACTCCTGCTCTTCAGACGGCATATCCGACCAATAAGCAAACTCCAACCAGCTTACATCTCCAACCATCCAGTCAATCTGAACGCCGATGTTTTGTTGCTCGCCTTCCTCATTAAATTGAGGAAACAGAGAGAACATAGTTCCTGGTCCGATCTTCTTCAAGTCGGAGTTAATCATATCTGAATATTCATTGATGTACTTGGCAATCTCAGTGAGGAATGCTCGCCACGCAATTTCTGCGTCTGTTCTTGTGCGAGCCCGCTTCTTGTATTTGTCGAAGGTTGCTTGCCAAGCCATAGGGTCAATTTCCCACTCTTCCAGCGCCTCTGGGCTCACTAGACCGCCTTCAAAAAACTTTGTGGCGTCTATACCCAAGTCAATATCTCCGGACACAGGCTTCTTGCCTACGGAGCCGAGAGGGCGAAAGGAATTAAACACTTTCTTCTTTTGAGGGAATAATTTCTTTAACTCTTCGCGGTATTTCTCCAAAGTGGGTTCAATAAATTCTCTGGGAATGCTGGCGGTTTGCCCAGCAAAAACATTTCCGCCTTCTGTGACGAATCTGCGCCAGTTTTCAAGTAAGAGTTTCATTTGCTCAATTCTCTATCAATTCTACTTTCTTCTTCTTCCATCTCTCTCCTGGCTGCGGATATTAGTTCCTCTCTAGTGTTGAATTCGGGGGGGCTAATCTCATCAAAAGCTTCTTGGTTGAATCGCTGTTGGGCTTCTCGCTGCTCTTCGCTCGTGAGTGTGCCTTTCTCGGGTAATGTTGCTGCAATCCATTCATCCATCTTGTCCATAGTCAGAGAAGCCATAAGCTCCAGTATTTCAAAAGCTGACCGAGGAGATTGAGAGTCTTCTGTGACGAATCTGCGCCAGTTTTCAAGTAAGAGTTTCATTTATAGTTTTTCCCAAGCTTTACTCATCTGGTGATCACGCTGCCGATATATTCCCAAGTTGGATAACCTGTTGTGTTTCCAGAAATAGCACCAAAAGTCCCGTGATTACCATTTCCTGAATAATCTTTAACAGTAGTTCCCTTTCCTTCATCAAATTTCCAATATCCTACAAGTCCGCTTTCGCCTGATAAGTCTAATCTTTTCTTGTCGGTATTATATACGTCTGCAACCCAGCTAGCATCTTTTGCTGTATCAAAAATGGCTACCTGATCAAGAGCACAAGCCCATCCGTTGTTATAACTATTGCTTACATTACGACAACCAAAATACAAACCCTTCTGAGCACCACCACCCGTATTGTTCCAATTGATAGTGTCAGTCTGATGAAGCGCGCCGTTTACATATATTTTACGATCCGTACCTGAAGATGTATCTGAGCGGTCATCATAGGTTACTACAAAATGATACCAAGTACCATCTGTTTTTAGATTCCAGTAGCTGCCGTCCTGAACTAACATGGATTCTGGGACTGGGGTGTCCATATTAACCCACGCTGTTGTTAGTTGATCTGAACCAATACCGAAGTATGATTGACGTTTTCTGTTGATACCAAACACAAATCGTTCCTTACTACTGTGCTTTCTACCGAATGCAAACATAGTATTTCCTACTTCATCTGGTCTAACCCAATAAGAAACAGTAAATCCCAAATTAAGATTAAAATCATCGGGATTAAAGTCAGTTGTTACATAATCATAGGTTCTTGTAGCTGCATCTGAATTTCCGGTGAACACTAAAGCATATTTGGGGGTGACCTTCTTCGACTTTCCCCCTCCTTTCTTACGCCGTGCGGACATCAGGTTATCGCGCTTAAACATTTCCATCGCGCGATCAAAATCTAAATCGGCGAGCCTTTGATTAAGGGGATCGGATAACCAAATATCCCAATCAAGCTCTTGAAGAGAGGGCTGGCGATTTTGGAGGATAATCCTTATTTCTTCAAGCTTATCATTCTCGCGCTTGCGCCGGGCCACCGTCGCTAACAAAGCCCCGCGCTGTTCGTTCCACTTTTGTTTGGCGAGTTTTTCTTTTCTTTGAAGGCGTCTTTGGCGAAGACGTTCGTCTTCCTGCTCTCTTAGAAGAAGCCTTTTACGCGCAGCGTCCTGTTCTTGCTTGCGTGCTTGGGCTTCCAATTGCGCCACTCGGGCAGCTTCTTTTTCGGCTTCCAGTTTAGCAGCGCGTTGTCGCTTTCTTTCCAACTCTTTTTGTTTGCGCTTCATGTATTCTATAGTTATCATTTACATCCCTAATATCAAGTAAGAGTTTCATCAAGACCCACCGTAAGTCTTCCAGAGTTCAATTAACTCTTCATACTCTGCTAATTCTTCGGCAGACAATTCTTCTAAGACCTCATCTAAGGCTTTCATTTTTTATTCTCCATAAGCGTGTCGTAGGGTGGGGGCAACGGCAATCCCAAAACTTTCATCGCTTCAACCACATTTTGTTCGTTAGTGATGGTTTTATTGGGAATGCGCTGGTATTCTTCAAAAGTGACCCACTGATAGTCGTCGTGTTCCACAAACCCGTGTTCAGGATTGACAACAAATTTAATTGTCCCAGAGAACTCATTAGTAACGAAATACTCGCGTCTGCTGCGGGGGTGCTTAGGAATGGAGCGCAGATTCCTTACTTGTAATTGGGTCTCTTCCTCGGCCTCGCGTTGTGCTGCCGCCAGTGGTGCCTCACGAGGCTCAACTTCTCCACCGGGGATATCCCAAGCGCCGGGCTTAAAAGGAGCCGTTTCTGTGCGGCGAATCATCAAAAACTTATCTTCATCAAAAATAAAAACATTAACAATCAATTTGCTCCACCCTTCTCCTTCGACAAGGAAGTTACTCCAATTTTCCAGCAATTTTTTCATCACAACCCTAAATAGTTTTTTATTTCTTTGCGAGTGTGAAAAACACCATACTCAGCAATAAAATATTTATTAAAGATAACATAGACAAAGAAAAATCGCTAGTGTAGTTGGCGATAAAAAATAAAACAATGTTCACGAAGATAGCGAAGCAAGATAGGTAAAAAAAGAATTGTTTGATCACATGTAGCCCTCCAAAAACTAAGATGCCCTTGAGATTATCTCAAGGGCACCGGCAATCTGTGTTTCGATTCGATTCGTATCCATATTGTAGACTTCTATGCAAGGAAACAGCCACTGTTGGTGCATCCTTTTCTGTCTGACTACAATACCATAAGAACCGCTCACCTTTCCTAAACTATCAAGTTTACAAATTCTTACAAAATCGCCTATCTTAATTTTCCACTCTACGTTTTCTGGGAAATCTGCTTCTCCAGCCATTGGAGCGCTTCTCCTTCTTGGTGAAACCGTGGAGACAGTCCGGTAATGAACTTATTGGTTGCCGCCTGACAGGCAACCCATTGCCATTTCCATTTCGTTTCTGGAGCATACAAGAGGGCTCCAATCATTCTCTCATCGTCCTTTATTCCCTTTTCGGCCAAGTGCTTCGAGAGAATGTGCTTCACTTTTCGATCTCGCACCATTTGAAGTTCCTCTGCCTTTCGCGCCTCTACATCACTAATGCGCGACTGTGCTCGGTCTGCTCTTACTAATTTATAATTGGCTGTAAGGAACTTTTCCTTAAATTTGGATTTAACGTTCTCCAAAAAGTGCTTTTCAACTGTATTTTCGTCCTCATACATAAATGAGTGATAAGGCGACTTTGCCCTCTTCCCACTGCTAAATACTTTATATACATTCCAATTATGGCTCACTTTTCCCTCCTTCTGAATAGTGATCAAATATTCCTGCGGCGATACTAAATTTTAAAAAGTCCTCTTCGATATAATCGAGATTCATATAAAACTTATGTTTCCCCGTCACATCAGGGTTCCCCCAGTAGATATCCCACACATAGACTTCATCATATTCGAGAACGATATGCTTGTGCCTGCGTATGAGGACACCAACTTGGTTAGCCCCCAGATCTAGAATAACATCGCCTACACTTAATATAATCTGTTCGGCGACATAAAGCAAGCGTTTTCTGCTCATCACATTTTAAATAGATGAGCGCGGAGACTTTAATTTGGGTAACTTTCGACCGGTTGCCAAGAGTGGGTGTTTTTCATGCAATTGGCAATATGACTTTCGATTTTGTCGTCAGTCAAATCCTCCCCAGGGTCCAAATCACACTCCATGTAGGGCAGAAAAATCCGTGGGTTCTCTGTGTTTTGCATCTTTTGGGTGATTTGAGCTTCCACTTCTTGGGTGATTTGGGGCTGTTCCACCTCTTCCGAATGTTCATCGGAAATATAATAGGCTCCAGTCGCGCCAAACACGCATAGGGTCGCAACAGTGGAGGAAACAAGATATTTCATAACGAAAAATCCTCTCTATTTGTTGCTCATAAATAGTTTTTAAACTTTAATTCGGTCGATAATATAAGGGTGGTGGTAAGATAAATCTTTATAAAGTTTTTTCATCACCTTTTTGGTAATCTCGCCGATTTCTTCTTTGCTCGCTTTTTTGCCAAGTGCCTTAACGATTTCATCTTCAAGAATTTTGTTCAATTCCTTTTTCAAGTCTTTCTCGACTTGAGCGGACACCATTTTCTTGATCTCAGCCTTCTCAGACTTGGTCAACTCCTCTTGGATGAGTTGGATGATGTCACCAGTGGTTATAGATGCCATTTAGAGCCCCCTAGAAGCCGTGTGAGCATTACGGAAAAAATTTCTTGCCCCATCACATAGGGGCACTTTTTGCACTACCATAAATAGCCCTCTCAAGGCTCAACAGCCTTGGATTCTGCTCGTGTCTTTTTTTCTTCTTCCGGAAGGCAACCTTCGGGCAAGTAGGATTTGGTTTCTGTCTTATAATCATCCAAGCATGGTTGAACCCATTCGCTCGAAGGACAGAACTTTTCAAAGTCTTGTTTGTCTTGCAAGAAGAACTCGATGGCATCAATGCTCGAAAGCATCTTTTGTGTCTCTTCTTGGACAGGAGAGTAGTCGATAGGATAGGTTTGTTGCTCAATTGGCTCTTGGGCCAGTGACATTGAACAAGCGAGAGTCAATAAAATAATCATTGTGTTATCAATACCTCAATTCGGCCCAAAGAGTTTTTCATATACTCGATGTCCTTTTCGATTCCAATGATGGCTTTGGAGTTATCGTCAGCTTCGACACTTTTTGTCTTAACTTCTTGAACTCGGCTTTCAAGATGGTTCAAATTGTTCTCCAATTCGGCAACTTGAACGTTCATCGTCCAAACCCAGCCAGCAAGGGGCATAATCACCGCTCCCATCCCGAGAGTTAAAATTTTCCAGCCTAATTCGGCAGTTTTTGCATTCATATTAGATTTCCTTTATGTGTTGTCTTTGAGCGTCCAACACGGCGTTCATATCTTTAAGAAGCTTTTGAGTTTCAGGAGGAAGCAAGTGCGCCTCCCAGTCTACTTTATCAACTTCGTTTAAGCCGCGATTGATAAAAGAAGCATCTTTCATAAAATAGTCTCTATATTGTTTTATGATTTCCAACATTTCGGGATAAGCCTCTTTTATTTCGGCAGTAGACCGAGCATTAAAAGTGGAGTTGGCGTTCATAGTTCTTACCATCTCGTCTTTGAGGGGTTTGAGTTTTTCCCGAAGTGTCACTTGCAAACCATCATAAGCGCTTTTAACAAAATCATAGCGCAATGGATTGTTTCCTGACTTCTCGCGTGGTGCAGGCGGTTTTCCCAAAGTTTTTGGATTGGGTGCCCAACGCTTCAAACCATAAGCCAAAAGAATATCGCGATAAACATAAGAAATGTGACTCAACATCAAAAAGCCAATCAAACGCTGCCTTTGTCCACGGAGAGATAAGCTGCGGTGCCCATCACGGGCGGAATATGTCGATTTAAAAAAGCCAATTCCTCTCATTTTCAACAAATTGCGAATAAAGTGAGTTTCGCGACCATCCGGATCACGCCCGAGAGCATTTCTAAATAATTCGCCAATTTGCTCCAATTCCGACGCGGCGGTTTCCGCCTCCCCACGTTCATAGTGTTTGTCGGGTGTATCGGTGTTATAGAGAACCTCAACCAAGTCAACATACTCACGAGAGAGGAAAACAGCCTGTTCTGGCTCATTTTGGTGAATCATCCCTTGATTGCCAACATCGACAACGGCATCAATCCCGATGGCACGAAGAATATAGGACCAACGATGCATGTCTTTCTTTGTAATAG
>Ga0208299_1002816_pt1 | contig 11417 bp, 15 predicted proteins | sample 15_taG_FD_184089 | JGI IMG/M metagenome (GOLD analysis project Ga0208299, IMG submission 184089) | Marine viral communities from the Subarctic Pacific Ocean - 15_ETSP_OMZ_AT15312 metaG (SPAdes) (version 2) | ecosystem: Environmental > Aquatic > Marine > Oceanic | place: Pacific Ocean | collected...
GGCTGTGGTTTAGTATCTGGTATATACGCTGGTGGTTCCCTATCGTATGGTTTAAGAACAGGATCAGTATCTGGTATATACGCTGGTGGTTCCCTATCGTATGGTTTAAGAACAGGTTTAGGTTGTGATTTAGAAACAGGCTTAGTAGCCTTAACTATAGGAGGAGGTGCTTTTTTTACAACTGTTTTCTTCTTCTTTCCTTTAGTAGGGCTTTTTCCACCTTTAGCTAAAGTCACACGACCACCTTTACGATAATCTTCTCGTTTAGTTTTATATCTTTTACGCGCCATATTAGTTCCTAATTAGTTTTAACTTCAAAAAGTTTATCAAGTTTTGTTTCTAGTTTATTAAGCATACGGATAAGACGATCCATATTGTTTTCTAATTCTTCTTTGGTGACATAACTCTTAGCTACTTCTTCTCTGGTCTTATTTAAAAGAACATCCATTCTCTTAAGCTCTACAAAGTTCTGTCGGATACTGTAGACTACAGGAGCCAGTATAAAAGTAACAATTATGTTCCACATTTCCATATCCATGTTATGCTGCCTCTTGTACATCCCAACAGTTGAGATTAGTAGTTACTACCCTACGTTATCTATCACCTTTTAAATGATAGATCGTATACCCTTTCTTATATATGCCTAGTTAGCAGCTATATAATCTGTACCAGTGGTCACAGCGGCAACATGAGTGGTTTTTTTACTACCTGCTGCTCCTGCTACGTCTGGTGTGTCATCATCTGAATCTACAGGTGCGTAAAGCAAGATAGTTGATAGATGATCAACATTACGTTGAACCATTTCATTTATCTCAGCTTGTGTCATACCTGTTACATCGTGTGTTCCAGCTTTTACTTGGTCTATTAGCGTTACCGAATCGGTTCCTGCTGCTAGACATTCTGTTACTGTTTGTGCCATGTTACTGCTCCTAACCTTCTAAGGTCGTTATTCGTGCGGTTAATGCTTCTATTAAAGCGTTTTGTTCTTGGATTGCTTTTACTAAGATGGGTACAAACTTACTGTACTGTATTCCATATTGTTTGCCATCACCTGAAAGATTAGTTGTAAGATTAGTCTTGTCAGCTATCTTATAACCTGCGGCTTTCTCAAGAGTTTCAACATCCTGTGCTTTAAAACCAATATCTAACCAATCTTCTTTGTGGGTTCCGTCTGGAGTAATTCCATTTAAATCAGTGTCTGTCCAATCATCTTTTGTTTTATCAATGTACTTAGAACGTTTATCCCACTTATAAGTAACTGGAGATAAAGCTTTAACAAAATCTAAGCCAAGATCAAGGGCTGTAAAGTCTGTCTTGTCTCTGGCATCAGATGCGACTGTCCAATCAACTTGGATATGAGAAGAAGTAATATTTTCATCACCCAATCCAATTTTATGAGAAGCTGAAGTTTGCGCTCCTCCCGGACTTCCTGTTCTTAAAGCATCCACTCCTATTGCTATATTGTTAGACCCTGAAGTAATTTGAAGCCCTGCTGCTCTACCGATAGCAGTATTTTGATCTCCTGTAACTGCGCCTAAAGAGCTATCTCCTACTGCGGTATTTTGATCTCCTGCGTTTGCTGATAGTGATAAATAACCAACGGCAGTATTACTTTCACCATCATCAGTAGCATCACCAGCTAGTCCACCAACAAAGGTGTTAAGTGTACCTGTGGTTACTGCTACTCCAGCTTCGTAACCTACTGCTGTATTGTAAGTGTATGTAGATGAAGTAAAGTTTTGTGCATATAAAGCATTTACACCAATAGCTACAGACCTATTACCTTTTGTATCTGAGCCTAGAGAACCTGTACCAACGGCTACGTTGTGATCAGCATCACTTAATGCGTCACCAGAAAGACCACCAATTAAAGTATTATTGATACCTGTGGTTATTGCGGTTCCTGCGTTATATCCAACAGCTACGTTGTAGGGTGAGCTATTTCCAGTATTCATAGTAGAAAGAGCGTTAAATCCTACAGCTACACTTCTTCCATCAGCATCAGCCGCTCCTAAACTACCAGAACCCAAAGCAACATTCCGCGTTCCAGTAGTAATACTAGCCATTGAGCCATAGCCAACAGCGGTATTATTTGCATCGTAAGTGCTAGTTCCGTTATTTTGTGAGGTTAGCGCGTTGTAACCAATAGCAGTTGAGCGATCTCCTGATACATTTGCGACTAGAGCTTGATAACCCACCGCAACATTTTCTGAGCCTATGGTGTTTGCTGTTAAAGCTGTCTTACCAACAGCGACATTGTTGTCGGCTGTCGTATTTTCTTCTAAAGCTAAGTAACCAATAGCAGTATTACTAGCACCTGTAGTATTCTCCTCTAAGGCTTGAAAACCAACAGCTACGTTATTTGCACCAGTGGTATTTTCTTCTAAAGATAAATAACCAATAGCTGTGTTACTTCCTCCCGTTGTGGTATCTCTTGCTGCTCCATAACCTAATGCTACATTTCCTGTTGCTGTTGTATTAGAGCCTAGAGCATCTTTACCGACTGCGGTATTGGCATCGGCTGTCGTATTGGCATCAAGCGCGCCAGAACCAATCGCAGTATTATGCAATCCTGTGGTTACCGCATAACCTGCTTCATAACCAACTGCCGTATTATAACCATTTGCACCTGCATTAAGAGTTGCTAAAGCATTAACTCCAATCGCAACATTTAAACCGTGTGCATCTTCTGTACTAAGAGCAAAATTTCCAATAGCAACATTACTAGAACCTGTTGTTAGAGCATCACCAGCACCATAACCTACAAGGGAGTTGCCAGTGCCTGTGGTTACTGCTGCACCTGCATCATATCCAACCGCAGTATTATAAGTAACTGTAGATGAAGTAAAGTTTTGACTATTTAATGCCTGATGTCCAATAGCAGTTGATCTAGTGCCTAAAGTATCAGTTGATAAAGAACCTACACCAACAGCTACGTTGTAAGAGGCTGTTGTATTAGCGTCTAGTGCCAATCTACCTATGGCAACATTATCTGTTCCTGTTGTATTAGCAGCTAAAGCACCATAACCCACCGCAACATTGTTATCGCCAGTAGTAATCGCAGTACCTGCTTCATCACCGACAACTACGTTATAATTACCACCACTTGCAATACTGTTACCAGCATTGACACCTGCGCGGAAGTTACTTGTACCTGCTGAAGCGGTGATTATATCTGCGCCATCTGCATACGTTACGTCTGCTGCAAAGTTGACAGCGCCATCAACGTCTACAATGTCTAAATTGGCTGTGCCATCTATATCTATGTCGCCTGATATGTCTAAAGATGTTGCGGCTACCTCGCCTGTAACTGTAATACCACCAGAAGCTGTAGCTATTTTAGCTGCGTTGTTGTGGTATAAAGTTACTGCACCGTCAGCACCAAACAAAGCCATATTTTCTGATGTTGCACTTAATATGTTTAAACTACTAGATTTTAAGGAAAGGTCACCTGTGTCATTGTTAATAAAACTATTATTAGAATCGTGAAAAATTTGTAAGTCTGCTCCTCCACCTAGCTGGAGTTTTGCACTGTCAGCAAAAGTTGCACTACCTGCGTGAGCGGTTGTAGATGCAAAGTCTACAGCGCCGTCAATGTCTACGACATCAAGGTTTGTAGTGCCGTCTACGTCTATGTTGCCACTAATATCTAGTGAAGCACCAGTTAAAACACCTGCAACTGCAAGTGTAGAAGCCATATCTACAGCACCATCAATGTCTACAACGTCTAGGTTAGTAGTACCGTCTACGTCTAAATCACCATTAAAGTCTGCATTACCTGCCAGTGTTAAAGTAGAAGCCATGTCTACAGCACCATCAATGTCCACGACATCAAGGTTAGCTGTGCCATCAATATCAACATCACCAGCAACAGTTAATCCTGCTGCTCCGACTAATTTTAAGTCATCAGCACTTTCATCCCAGAGCATGTACGCTCCAGAGGTAGCTCCAAAGAATTTAACATCGTAGCCCGTGTCATCTACGCCTACTGTAAGCGCCCCGTCTAGTTGAAGCGCACCGTCAATGTCGATTGCATCTACGTTTAAAGTGCCATCAATATCAACATCACCAGCAACAGTAAGCCCAGCAGCACCAACTAATTTCAGATCATCTGCTGATTCATCCCAGAGCATATAGGCTCCAGAAGTAGCACCAAAGAATTTAACGTCATAGCCTGTATCGTCTACACCTACGGTTACTGTTCCTTGATTAGATAAAGCACCAGCATTGGTTAAGGCTGCGGTTTTAGTGGTTCCTGCTAAATTTGTATCTGTTAATACGTCATAAACCACACCACCAGACCCTGCTCCATCAGTGGCTATAATTTTTGTTTCTCCTGCTAGTATTGCTACGTTAGCTCCACTACCGTGTGTAAAGGTCAGCGTGTAAGAAGTAGCATTTTCCATCATCCATATTTTAGATGCGGTATTGGGTAAAAGCGTTACAGTACAAGCTTGACCACCCCCCGTCAGTTTAAGGTACATTGCTCTGTCAGAATCGGAAGCTCCGTCTGCAATGGTGATGGTATCAGTTGAAGCGTTTGCTATAGCTCTAGTGCCGTAGCCTAAAGCTTGTCCAATCAACTCTAAATTTGTATTGGTTGTAGTACCCCACGTTCCACTACCGTCACCAGTAGCCATCTCGTTGAGTCTTAAATTATTTACATATGTACTTGCCATTGATATTCTCCAAACGTGTCCTTTTGATTATAACTATGTTTTTTATAAAAGTTAAGCAACTTCTTGCCAATTTGGTGTTTGAGTGTCTGAAACCGTACTCCAATCAGGTGTTTGAGTGTCTGAAACCGTATTCCAATCTGGAGTTTGACTTGTATTAACAAGCCCCCAAACGTTAATAGCGTTACCTAATGCAGAAGTTCCGGCTACACCTGTTACTGCAAATATAGCAGAGGTAACTCCCCACTTGTCGTCACCCCATGTACTTCTACCCCAACCGGTAGCCATCTATCTTCCTAAGCAATACGAATTATTGCATTACTAGCATCGGCGGCAGGAAACTGAATTGTAAAATCACCTGCAGTAGAGGTTTTATCCCCGCCAAATGCTAAGATACAAACCGACGGATCTCCAGAAACTGAATCATTAAATATCATCGCACCGTTAGCCGTCACAGTAGCATTTGAGAATGTAAGATCAGCAAAATCAGTAAATGCAGTGGTTCCTGAAGTAGATGGATCAACTCTAGTTAATGCTGCGCCTTTCGCAGTATAGTTTGTCCCACTTACTTCAGCTGTTGTTGTGTAGGCGGTTGTCGCGGCTCCAAGAGAAGCCGATGAGGTATACAATGCTAAATTAAAAGTACTACCGCCTGAGTTTAAAAAATTGTGTTTAGCTTCTAACAATTCTTTTTTAAAAGAAGTTGCCATTGCTTGTGTTATAGCCATTATAGCCTCCTGATTATTTCAGCCATTTCTGTATGACCTTGTTTATCCAATAAACCCGCCACAGTAGCTCTATCACTAGCTATAGCTTGTTTCATGTACAATAAAACAACTTTTTCAATCGTGTCTTTATATACTCTAGCCTGTGCTTTAACCATAGGATCCGCACTATCACTAACCTGAACAAGTCGTTCCATTATTCTTCCTGTCCAATATTCTGGACTTAACCCTTTGTTTTGAGTAGTTTTTACTCCTACATTTCCTATCGTACTTACTACGTCTACGCTAAACATTAGCGCCTCCTTGCGGATTTAGTTTTACACTATCACTTCTAGCTTCGTCTCTAAGATCTCTATATTCACCAAGAACCTTTAACATAGCCAAAGCTTCTTGGAATTTAGTTTCGTACAAAGTAATCGTTTCTGTAGAAGATTTCATAAATACGGCTCCTTCTACTAGAGCTCCGTAAAGCATGGCATTAGGTCCATTTTTTGAAAGCCATGTTTGACCACTGTCTTCTCCCGATACCAATGAAGTGGGTCTGTAATAATAATGTAATTCAAAAGTTAAATTACTCGAGGGAGTGGGGGCTAATATAAAAGTATCGTCATCAAACTGCGCGTAGTAAAGAGGTTGCCCCGTAGTGGCTGCTGCGGGAGTATAATCCCTAATCCAAGACGGGTGTTTAAATAAAAGATAGCTATAATTACTGCTTGAGTCTAATACAGCTAAGCTATACGGGGATAAATAATCAGTAGGCGTTGCTAAATATGCAACACCATTAGTCGCTGACCCTGTTACATTTTTGCGAAAAACAGGAAGTTGTACCGCTTTTAAAACCCTTTCTTCAGCGGTTTGAATAAAAGTATCTAAGGTATTAGTAAATGTCGTTTCAGTATTATCTAAGTAATTCTGAACGGCTGTTTTTAATCCACTGTATGTAAATCCTGCCATTATGTTTCCACCGTTACGTTACCTATTTCACTTGTTGCTCCAAGTCCATCAAAATCAGTTCCTATAGGATCAGAAGAAAATGTCATTCCTGCTGCCGAAAGATTTGTAGTGATTATAACCCCTAATTGACTTTGAGGTAAAGGAACGTCAGGTCGAGGTTTCCATAACTGTTCCGCATCTGCTGTAATACTTGGAGGGTCTAATTGAGGATGTTTTGGTTCATAGCATTCAGAACAAGTTCTAAAATTTTCCCAAGTTCCTTTTGCAGTCTTATACGGATATCTAAAACCACAGGTATCACATATGAAGTAAGCGTATTTTCCTGTAGCATAAGCCATTAAATATATTCTTGTCTAGGAACAAGTCTTACTGGAGAACGATCTTCGTCATATTTTAACGCGTTCATTAAGTCTTGTTCATATTGCTCTTTCATAATAGGAAGTTTTTGTACGTTCTTTTTTAAACACAAGTAATAAGCAAGTCCAGATACTAAACAAGGCATAAACCGAGTGGGGATATCTACGTCATTAACTTGTGCGTTAGAATCCTCTATTGTACGCCAAACATAGTAAACGAGTTTATCGGTTGAGTTCTCGGGTGTTGGATATAAATGAATAACAGGGGATTTTAATCGCTCTACCCAATACTCACTAGCCCTAGCTTTTGTGCTTTTATTAGGAATACCGACATACTCATTACGGTCTATTCGATCTAACGTGTAGTCTGTAACTACTCCACCAACAGTTCTTTCAATATACGCATCGAGTACGTCTATATCATAGGAGTTAATAGCGTATTCATTAGTTCCTTCTGTGAGAGTAAGTTCTACTTTAGAGACTTCCCACATCTGAATACCTCTATTAGACCAATCTGCAAACATAATGTTCATAGAACGTCTAGCAGTAATGGCGTCATACGAAGTACGGGCTTCTAACCCCGCAAGTTCGTATGCTTCTTCCACTGCTGTCGCTACATCTAAATTAAATGCGCGAGTTCCTGAAGTAGCCATGATTAATAACTTTTAATAAATTCAGCTACTATCGTATAATGATCGTGTGCTGTATGTCCGTGAGTTGTTAGATCAACATCACCAGTTATACCACTACCTGCGTTATTCGGGAGACCGCCCCATTCTCTAAAGTCCATATGACCTGAGACTACTCCTGCTGCCGCACTACCTCCTAAAACTGCACATACAACATTAGAAGTCGCGTCCCACTCAATAGTAACTCTTATACCTCCTATGTCGTACCATAGTTGCGATAAAGTTACTCGTGTACACGTTTCTCCCTCATTGTTAGTGTTTAGCCCTGAAACGTCTACTTTTTGAACAGAGGACTCTCCAGTGCCGTCAGAAATATTAGTGAATTTATAAACTAGCTTTCTGTCAGTATCTACAATTTTTTGACTTGTAACTGCGTCTGCCATAGTTTACTCCTATTAAGCTATTTGAGTGTATTCAATAATAAACGTAAACGAACCAGCAGTTGTAGCATCTACTGTGTTAGTAATGTTGCAGTAAATAGTTCTTTCAGTGTCTGTGTATTGAACAGAAGCTGGAGCTGTTGTGCCGTCTTGAGTTTGTAAAACCAAACTGGTCACAGTTACATTATGCGCAACAACAGTTGTACCACCATCAAGTATTTCATCAGTCTGAGCTGCTACTATTTGTGCACCTGAACTGCTTGTACCGACTTCATAACCTATGTCGCCTGTTCCTATTACTGGAGCAGTATCACAGAATATTTTTATATCTGTAATAATTGTATTAGCAGGTTGTGTAAACTCACCTATAGCCGGACTATCTCCAGCAGTAGTATTTACTGTTACACCAGTTGCAAAACCAACATGTTTTACATATTTATTTGTAACAATGCCTGTTGAAGCAATATTTACTACATCAGTTTCTGCACCTGTGCTACTATTGACTGATATTACTTTAAAACCATTTTCAGACCGGACTGGTCCATTAAAAGTTGAATTTGCCATAATTAAGTCCCCTTAATTCACCTACCGTCTTGGCTTGTCTGCTAGGTCAGTCGGTAAGCTAGTTAGTTTATCCTAGAATCTATATCATTCTAGCTCAAGGAGTTAGAAAAGAAAAGAAAAAGAAAAAGAAAAGGGAGCCGAAGCTCCCTTATCAATCATTCACAAAAGTGAATTACGCTCCGGGAGATCCAAATATGCCTCTCCAATCACTCCAACCGAAACTGTATCGCTCTCGTGCCTTGTATCTTACATTACCAGTTTCGAAGTCTCCTTCCATGCTGGTAGATACAGCAGTTCTAACGAAGTGTTTAAGTCCATTAGGAACGTCAGTTTTGATGAAAAACGCATCAGTATCTGTTAGATAATGATTAACAACATAACCTTCAGAAATCATTCCCATGTTTCTGATTGCGTTGATGTCATTATCTGAAGTACCTACGCGTCCCGGAGTTTCCATAAGTCTATCTGCTACAAATTGTAAAGCAGGTGGAATTATTAGTTTCCGAGCTTGTGCATTTACCTTTAAGTTTCTTTCATCTTTAAAAGCAGCGATGTCAATCAATGCTTGTTCTAATGAAGTCTCATTAAGGTCTGCTGCGGTGGATAACTCATTTTTCAAATCCACATTAGCAACAGTAGGATGATCGGTAGTCATAAGCGCCTTGCCATCTCCTCCTACATACGATGAACTAAAACCATTGTTCAAGACATTAGCTGCCTTGACCTGTTTAGTTTGTTGCATTGATCGTGCTAGTGCTCGTGTATAACGTGAAGAAAGAGTATCATAAAGATTATCTTCGATAGCTTCTTCTGTTAACGCAAACGCTAGTGCGACTGTTTCATGTGTGAAACGTGAAGTCCAAGACTCTTGCGCTGTGTCATAAATGACTGCCGCGCCTTCGCCTTTAGTTGGTGCTTCCCCAAAGCCACTTAACATTACTTCTTCCTCGAATGCTCTTTCAGAACTTTCGGTGTCAAAAATGTCTTCGTGTTCATTGTTGTAACGTTCGTACTCTAAACCAAAGAGAGCATGAAGTCCGGGGACAAGTTCTTTAACGAGCTGAGCTCTATTTATCGCCATGTCATTTTCTCCTTAGTTAAACTGCGAATGTGTTAGTTGGGAATGTGAAGAGTCCTCTCGCATAAGCACCTATTGAGTTGCTTGGTTGCGAAGCGAATCCGACACATAACGCCACACCACTTGAAGTAGTCGCTGTTGCCCCTTCCTTAGACCTACCAGTAGTTGAACTACCTGCAGTCGTTGAAAGAGTATATTTAGAACCAATGAAACTTACTGCAGGAGTTCCTGCTGTAAATTGAGCCTCGTAAACGATTCCAGGATCGTTATAAACGAGAACTTCTGCATCGGCACTGCCTAGTGTTGCCGTAGACGCAGTCCAAACTTTAGAAAAAGTTGGAGTTCCGTCCGTAGCTGTATAGTATACCCCGTAAAATACACCTACAGGAGTGCTTGTCGCACCTGCTTGATTTACATAACCACTCGAAAGAGTAACTACATCACCACTATAAATAGCCGTTCCGTAACCACTAGCGATTCTCATTTTAGCAGGACGAATAACACCACCGTACATATGATATGCGGGAGTAAAACCATCAGGTTTATCTGTATTAGCCATTATTAGCTCCTTTATACATTGTTATTAATCGTCAATTATTTTTTACTTCCAAACGCGATTTTAGAAGACCGTTGAATATCACTATCCTTTATAGGCATCCTAGCATCGCTTTCTCGCATGTAGTTCTGATCAACACCTTCCATAGCAGATTTTGCTTGATCTCGAAAATAAGCAGTGCGCTCTTCAGCTGTTTCAATGGGAACTTTAGCAAGAATTAAACCTCCTACCCCTATTACTCCTACGTTACTTCCACTATCGATTGTAGGTGCTTCAAAATCTGGATAATCTTCTGCTCTCACAGGCTCATATCCTTCTCGTATGCGTTTAGACATATTAGATTTATCATCCTGTCCTCTTGTGGCTTCACGTATCCACCTAAACTGATATCCAGCAGGTGCTGTGGGTGCGTCTAACATTGACGGGGGCTTCCAAGGTGTTCTGCGAGTTTGAGAGACTCGTGTCTCGGCAGACCGTGAGTTTCGGTCCGTTGTGACGTTTATATCTTTTGTTTCTATTGTCATCTTATACTCCTTCAATATGCTTAGCATATTCTTCAAGCGGAACGTCTAATCTTTTAGCTATTGCTACCTGACTAGGTGTTAACTTGATTTTGCGTGACGTTTTTCTTCCTGTTGCACCTCTAGTAGAGGCAGCAACCTGTTGCACGGGGGCAGATTGCTCTTGGGAAAACTTATGTGGGAAATTTTCTTGCATTCGTTTATCAACTTCAGTGTAATAATTATCAGAAGCAGGATCAATTCCTGATTCTACTAATTCTTTATGTACTCCGAAAGCTGCAAAAGTCATAGCTTGATCATCTCCAAACCACTCATTCCTAGCTGCCCATGCTTCTGCTTTTGGATCTGGACGTGCTGGTTGTTGTGGTTGTAAAGTCGGTTTATACGCTTCAACAGGAACTTCTTGTGCTGTTTGTTTATCTCTGATTTGTTGTTGTGCAGACAATCGCCTAAGATTCTCTGCCTCAGCACTTGCTCTAGATAATTTTTCAGTTGCATTAGCAACAGCATCCCCATCTCCTGCGTCTTGAGCTTCTCTTAAAATAGATTTAGCTCGTTCTATATCGGATTGTACCCTGTTATCGTACTCTTTGAAAAGGGAAGAATCCGAATTTTTTAACTTTTCTTTTAAATTTGAGTTACTTTGATTGATACTTTGCGCATATGTAACCGCTTCATCTCGCTGTCTTTCTGCTTCTCGCATCTTATAAGTTAGCTTATCAATACGCTTTTGTACCGAATCAGTAACTTCATCTAACTCATCTTTAGTCTTAGAAATAACTTCTTTGACCCTTACTTCATCTTTAATTGAATCATCTACATCTGCTGCGTGTATATCTACTTCCCCTTCAGGAAGTTCTAGCTCTATTACTTCTGCTTCTTGTTGCATGGTCTTCTCCATGAGGGTTTATGATAAAA
>Ga0208299_1002818_pt1 | contig 11414 bp, 25 predicted proteins | sample 15_taG_FD_184089 | JGI IMG/M metagenome (GOLD analysis project Ga0208299, IMG submission 184089) | Marine viral communities from the Subarctic Pacific Ocean - 15_ETSP_OMZ_AT15312 metaG (SPAdes) (version 2) | ecosystem: Environmental > Aquatic > Marine > Oceanic | place: Pacific Ocean | collected...
GCTTGTTCGGTGTACTGCATACGGTCTACATAGGAAACCTCCGTCACATAGAGACTCACGCCCTTTGCGCCTGACTCATGTAAGCGCGGCAAGTGTTCAGGTAACAGTGGGTCGGGTGGCTGGGTCGCCCGCCGTGGGATTCGTAACTGTTCAGGGTCACAGATGTATAGATAGAAGCGGACCTTAGGGTCTCGCCAGGGTTCAAGTATACTTGGCATAGTTGCCTCCAGTGCCCATTGCTGGGCGTGTGTTGTGTTGGGGGGGGGGAAGGAACCCCCGGCAGGGTCTGTGCAGTGCCTTGTCACTATCTTGCACCGATGCCGTGGTGGGGTTTTCGATTCACGAACCTTGGCCACCGGCTCGCTCATCCTCGCATCCTTCATCACGAGGTTCGCCTTTCTCTGCTGATAACAGCCGACCTTTTGATAGTTGCTTCCAACGTCGGCCCAAGAAGGCTATTGCTTATGTTTATGCTGCCGCCTTATCTGCGATAGCTTCTTTCTTTTCTGCGTTGTTGAGGATGCGCTCGGTTGCTTGACGTGCCAGCTTGCTCGCCGTGAACAGTGCTCGGTTGTCCTTCTTGAGCACCTTGATCCAGTGTTGTAGGTACTGAACGTGGTCTTCTCGAACAACGCCTGAGCCTACAACTCCGGTCGCAGCCATTAGGTTGGCTGCCCCAAGCTCTGCTACCAACTCCTCAAAGGCGTATGCATCGTTGCCGAATCGTCCTGAGAAGTCTCGCTTCTCTCGTGACTCATGCCCCGTGGAGTGGATGTCCTCATGGAACTCGGTACACAGCGCGTCCTCTTCGGTGTCGAACGCCTCGTACTCTGGCAGTTGGATGCGGTCAGCGGAAGGCACATAGAATGCTCGCCCTCCACCAAACTTGGTAGGCACCACCTGTCGCCATGCCTCGATGACTTCCCATGCAAGGTCATGCTTGAGTGCAGTGGTCTCCTCCTCGGTCACCTCGGTAGCCTCGGTAGCCTCGTCCTCTTCGGTCACCCATGCCTCGGGTCCATCGAGTTGCTCAAAGTTCCACACTCGGTACATCTTCGGCTTGAAGGATGTCCACACGATAGGCTTGCCGTTGCTGTCAACCAAGGGCTTGCCGGTCTGCGTGTCCAGCTTCGGGTAGTTCTTGACCACAAAGAAGTACACATGCGATGGACCTGGCCCACCGTTAGCACCGCTCTGGTCTTTCTTTACCCTCCAGCCCTTCTTCATTTGCTTGAAGGTGCAGAACCGAGGGTCCGTCCATCCATAAGCCATGCCTTTGATAGCAAGCAGCCATGCGTTGTTGCCGTTGTACGCTCGACCACCTGACTTGGTGTGGGGGTTGAAGGGTAGCATGCCGTTGAGTCCATCGGACATACCTGGCTTCAGTCGCCATGGCTTAGACCAAGGGCCGACGCCCTTCTCAAGTCCTTCGATTACAAGGTCGGTGATGTGTGTGTAGGGGTCCCATTTTCGTTTGGTTGGTTTCATTGTTTGCCTCTAAAGTTTATTGTGTACTGATATCTTATCATAGTATTTTGTTTATGTCACGTCCCTTATGTTGTATGCGTTCATGTCGTTGTTTAGTCTCAGGTCATCCACGATCTCATCATCAGCCATCACGACCCAGTATGGGTGTTGCTCGTTCATCTTTTGCATTGTAGCTGCCACTTGGTTTGGGATCACAACGTCCCTTCCGGTTGCTATCCATGTAAAGAATAGTCTCTTGTAAAGCGCAGCGAATTCATAGTAGTTATCAGGTATATTCATAAGGCACCGTCCCAGTCGATCCAGACTTCTTGTGTGTTATTAGTTAGTTGGTCCATTGCTTCCTGTGTTTGTTGGTACAGTGCTTCCTTCTCTTCTTCCTTTCCTTTCTCGCACTCGCACCTAACATCAGGGTGAGGAGCTTTTTGATAGCCAAGATAGGCCAAGCCACAGGTTAAGCATAAGCAACAAGCCCATCCGGTATCCCTGCATTTTTTGCAGTTGTAGTTTTCATCCATCACAGGCATCCTTCGAGCATTCCATCCATCACTCTCTTCGTTGTGGGTTCATCGAGAACGTACTTGGGATCGTCCATGTCCACGCAGTCAGGCCAAGAGCGGGTGACGTTGGACTCATCTGATTCTGTGAGGAAGGCCATGGCGATTGCCTTAGCCTCCTCGGCATTGTTTGCCTCTACCTCTACGCAGCCGCCTCTCTGTATCGTGACGGTGTAGAACATTTCGTATCGTCGTTTCATTGTTGCCTCTCTTTGTTGTTGGTTGGTTGGTGGTTAGGGTGTCTGTCTGTGTTTTGGTGTTGTAAATTACCCCCGCTCTTTCGGTATAAACGAGGTAGTCAACAACCTGCTCGCCGTAGGAGAGAAGCGCCCAGTCGTTTGACATCGGGAGTTTGCTGAGTAGCTCGGTGGCTTGCTCTAAAAGTAAGGGGTTGGTTTCTTTTTCAGTCATTGTCTTAGGTCCTGTGGTTGGTTGGTTGGGGGCATCGCACCCCCGAGGGTCGCTCGTTTCTTCTTGCCAGTGACCTGTAGGCGGGTGAGATCATCCAGTGTAGACAATCTCTGCGGTGGCCACTGCCTCCGAGTGGCCGCCCTTCATCCGCTCGCATCCTTCTGCATACTGGTACATCAGCAGCCAGACATCTTGCTCAGGGAACCAGAAGAGGATGGGGCCTCGCTCGTAGTTGCAGGCCACCTCCCACGCCGGTCCTTCTTCAGACTTGTAGCGGTAGTCAGGGTCACCGAAGGAGTCGATGTAGAATTCCTTGACTCGCCTCTCTTCGTTCGCGTCAAAGCTGACGTAGCAAGCATCGTCTGGCATGCCCGCCTCCTTGGCGTTGGCGTCCCAAGCTTCTGCCACTTGTAGGATTTCTTTAGGGATTTTAGTAAGATCGATTCTGGTTCTCATTGTTGCCTCTCTTGTTGTTGTTGTTGGTTAGATGTCTAAGTCTTCTGCGGCTTCTCTTTGAAGCTGACGCTTGAGTGCATCAGCCCTGATGATGCTTTCTCGGAGTGTCATTCGGGGGGGTTTGATTGGTTGCCGCAGGTGTCGGTGCTTGGGTCCGTGGTTGGGGAATCCAATCACCGGCCCATCCTTGGAGCCATCGCACAGCAGGCAGTCGTTGCACGTCAGGCTCTTGCCCATGTCCTTCGCCACCATTGCAGGACAGACGATGCCCTTCGCTCCACCTGGGGTTGTGAAGACCCGGTCTGTGTGGTCTGGGGGTAGGACTACGGTAGCCCTGAACCCTGCCTCCAGCGCCTCGTCAACCTGACTGAGGTCATCGCAAGATGCCATGAACACACCGGCCCACTGCTTGTTCTCTCGCCACATATGGATGTATCCAATCGGGGCAAGGCCAAAGTCTCTCACGGCTTTGAGTGCCTTATTGATGTACTTGTCTCGCATTGCAGTGAGTTCACCCACTGATGTGAATCGAGCCATCTTTGCTACACGCTTGCTCTCTAACAGTGCTCGCTTCAGGCTGTAGTCCTTGCCTCTCTTGGCTGCTCGAATCATTGACGTGTGGCCGATACCCGGTGTGCCGAACTGAGCATAGCAAGTCTTGTCCTCCAGTTGCTTGCAGCCGATGCAACTTGACAGGCTCTCCTCTCGGTTCCGTCCGACGTACATGGTGGGTACTGGCCCGGTCTTCTCGTTGGATGTGGTCGGTGTCCACATCGCTGCTTCATCAGGTAGTTTCTCTTTCATTGGTTGCCTCCATTGAATGTTGATTGTGTTTTCTCTTAGGGAGCAATAGGCTTCCCATCATTGTGTCGATTGTACTTACCTCTCAGGTAGTCATGAATGAGGTTGCCCTCTTCATCCCACCGCTTGCTTGCTTTATGCTCGCCGTCATCATCATAGACGTAGAGATTTTCTAACTTACCAAGGTCAAGACCATTGATAGACCGAGCCTCTTTCCACTCCTTAGTCTGTAGGTATTGATGGACGGCATAGATTACGTTGTCTTCCTGAAGCCAAAGCGTATCAGTTGGACAGCCTGCCATGTACCAACGAAACCTGTTGGCTCTATCAAAGGTTTCAAATGTGTACTTCGTCACCTTGCTAAAGCGTTCTTGAATGTCTTCGTCCTTGAACGGAAAAGGATTTCTATCTAACTTATACATTACCAACCTCCATCGTCGTCGTAGTGTTTGCGTTCGCATTGCTGGACCCATGCACAGTATTCGTCTTCGGTCATGAACTGTACGTCAGTGTGCCAGTCACAATACTCTTCCGGTCCACCAGTCATGGCTGCCAATCGAGCAGGCGTTGAGCCGTGAGCCCAGCACTCTAAGCACACAACCATGTCGTAGTCTTTCTCCATCACTCACCTCCCCTCATTCTCACCCGTTTGATTTCGTCTTGTTCTTCTGGCGATTCCGCGTCCATTAGTTCTTTGGCAAACTTGCATTCACGGTGCCACTCATCGGCGTTGTACTCCCTTGAAAAGTTATGGGGCTTAACATCTATCCAGATCCAATCTTGCCCCGATATTACTTTGGAGGAACATCGAACATAGGTGGTTGTAAACTTCAACCCTTCCACCACAAACACCTTATCAACTGTAGTTTCTACGACCTTGTCACCGTAGTCCCGAACATAGCTATCTCCAACTTGTATTGACTCACCCATCACTCACCTCCTTTTGATTCGGACACTGCCACGTTTGCGGCGTGGATGATGTCTGAAAGGTTGGGTGCCTGGTGTGCATTGTTGGCTTGGAGATCCTCGAACCAGTCGGAGGTCTTTGTATCCGCCCATGCTTGAAGCCTCTCAACCACAGCCAACAGCCTGGGTGCTGATGCGATGAGCCGTGCCTCTGCGTCCGTGCCGTACACGTCAGCTACCATAGGCAGGTAGTCCTCGTCACGCTTGATGACATGGTGTGCCTCTTGCCTCTTTTCGATAATCCAGTGACTCATCACTGCTTCATGTAGTTTCTCTCTATTCATTGGTTGCCTCTCTTTGTTGTTGTTGTTCTGTCTGTTGGTCATCCGTGCGGTGTTCGCTGCACAGTTCGTTCGGTCCTTCGTGGTCTTGCTCGTCATCAGTCAAGTGCTCGCCGCAGTACTCACACCGTGGGTGGTCCTCGGGGTAGGGTCGCTCGTAAGCATCAGCGAATCGTGCTGCTGTGTAGTCATCCATTGGTTGCCTCTTTGGTTTGTTGTTTTTGTGCGGCAATCTCGTCCTCTATTTCCCAGGTTGAACCTACTCTCCAGAGGGAGATCCCCCATCCGGCATAGACACGGGCGACGTGGGTTTCAAACCTGTTCCGACTGAAGTAGCCGCCGCTTGCAGACTGCAAGACATCAGCGATTTCTTTGGTCAACTCATTCACTTCCTGGTGGGACAAGCCTTTGTCTTTCAGGTTGCCTATCGTTTGAGCAAGAGCGGGCAGCCCTGCCCATAGTTCTTTGCTGTTCTTGGGTCTGTCAGTCATGGTCACTCCGTAGTCCGTGCTCAATGATCTCCCAGCGTTCTTTGTTTCGTGCCATGCGGGCGTCGTAGGCATCGGGACATTCGCCCCATTCAGGGCCTGCTTGCTTGCGGCAGTCCTCGCAGTATCCGTCTTCCATATTGGCGCAGCCTTGCTCGCCGCAGCCATCGCACTCTTTGGAGTCGGGCTCTTCTTCATTCACTATCATTGGTTGCCTCTTTGGTTTGGTTGTTAGTAGGGGGGGTTTGAGACTTGGGGTTGATCTTGACTTCCATCTGTTCACAACTGTTGCGAAATCCTAAATGCCATTCAAACGTTGCACCCGAATCCCTCGCAGCGTTTAGCTGGTCTGTTGTAAGAGAGTCGAGCCAGACCCAGCGGTTCATTGGTACGTCCTTCATCTTTCAGACCTCAAAATATGGGCATCACGTTTTGGTGTGTTGAGTCGGTATGCTGCATAGCCAGACAGTGCAGCCCAGCAGGAGAACACGAGGTCATAGCGTTCACCCCAGTGCTTCGCCCAAGGCGTAGCGGGGTCAACCCATAGGTTGATAGACATGATGAGCAGCACGGGGAAGAACGCCATGCCGACGTAGAGTGCAGTGAACCGCACACAAGTGATTAGTTTATTCATTGGTTGCCTCCAGTGATTGAGTTTGTTGGTGGGTGGACAGTTTGATGACGTGTCCAGGTCGTTGTGTTTAGGTGAGTCGGACTGGCATGACCACTGCCGACACAAGCCTCTCCACGTTTGTGATCAGGATTGGTCCGAGTGGATCGGTTGGCTTCTGGGTGATGGTGATCTCTCCATCGCCTACCCACTTGAGTGCAGCGTTGAGCAGTACAGCGTTCACCCCTGCCTTCTCGTGGTGCAGCTTCTGGACAAGCCAGCCGCTTTGGTCGAAGACTTCAGGGTTGATGCCTACCTCTTGCTTCTCCCAGCTTGGCCCGGTGCAAGCATGAACATCGTCGTTGGTTCTAAGCCATTCGTCATGCTTCTCGCTGCCAATGATGTCGAGTGCGATGACACCATTGGACACGGCAAGGCGCGGTGCATTGAATCCTTTGGCAAGTCTCAGCCCGTTCGCTGTGATCTTTGTGCCCTTGAATGTGAATCGCTTGAGACCCAGGTCCTTTGGCGTCCATACCGGACAGGTTCTCCGCTGACGGATAAGCGCCTCGGCTGCTTGTTGGAATGCTCGGGCCATTGCGGTCCCGGCTCGGTTGATTTGTGTGTCGTGTTTGAACATTGGTTGCCTCTCTTTGTTGGTTGTTGGTGGTGGTTGTTAGTTAGATTCCAAACTCTTCTCGTGCTTCAGCGAACAGGTAGCGCATCTCTTCCTCGTGATTGTCGATGGCGTCTTGCATGTACTCTTGGCTACTGACGTAGCCACACTCGTAGCCATGCTCACCCACAGTGTAGAGTTTCAAGTCCCTTCCATCCCAGCGCAGTTCGTAGACGGTATCTCCTTGCGTCTTGGTTTTTACGAGACGATTGCAGAAGAGTCGGTATCTCCTGCCGGGATTCTCATCGACGATTTCGATCCTCTCACCTTTGGTGTAGTCGTGAGGTGGCTCACCGATGTGGATCTCTTCGGCTTTGAGTTTGTTATCGACGTAGTTACTTAGCTGAAGATCTAACATCTTAGCGGCGTGCCTCTCATGAGCATCAGAAAACGCCAAGTCACCATGAACATGGCTGACCTCGGTCGGCTGGTAGTAGCGCGAGTAGTATGCTTTCGCTGCGTCAAAGTTGGGGAAGTAGGACGTGCCTATTATTTTGTCTGTCATTGGGTGCCTCTTTGGTTATTGTATCAAGTGATTATGGTTCCGTCAACCTTACATTTTATCCTTGCGGGGGGAGAAGGAAACCATTAGGGGGGACTACAGGGGGGTAAAGGAAGGTAGAGGGGGGTTACGCTACCAAAACCTTAGTACTCTAAACATATGTAATTGGAAGGGAGTAGGGGGTATGGGGGAAGAGGGGAACCTTGTGGGACACAAGTGGGACACGATTGGGACGCGACTACCATGTGATTCCAACTACTTAGCTCCACTCTATCCACCAAACGCGGGATGAAAGTGGGACGGAAGTGGGACGGATCACTCCCAATGTGGACGTGGACCAGGGAACTTGGGACACCTGTCTTCGGTGCGAGCCAGTAGGTACTCACCTCGGTAGGTGTTGTCGTTGGGTGGTCCGTACATGCGGTTGACTCTGAGTCGGTACTCTTCTTGAAGGAGCGGAGACATATGGTCGATGCGCTTTCCGTTCACAGGTTCAAACATCCAGTACCACCAACCACCTTCCTCGGGTCCACCGTAGCAGTGAACCGCTCGGTATAGGTTGAGCCAGGTTCCTTCTGTACAGTGGTCCCATGGGTGCGAGTGTAGGAAGGCACACCGATTCTCGATTGCCTTGAGCTTGCTACCTACGCTGCATTTATCTTGAGCGTCTTTGCGATTGCGGTCAGCCCAGCGAGTAAGCTTCATTGCAGAATGCGGTTCGCATCCTTCTTCTTCGAAGTGCTTGTGGAGCATCCAGTGTGGCGCGACTCGATAGAAGTAATCCTCTTCTGTCTTACGCATATACCAGATCGTCATGCATGCACGGGAGTTGCGATTGAAGTACATGGGGTCGCGTACTAATCTCTTCTGGGTGTAAGGATCTCTTCTCATGGTTGCCTCTCTGGTTTGACTCGGGTGAAGCTCTTGTGTCCACACGAGCACGGGTTGCGGGGGTATCGGGTGACTTGGACAGGGTAGGGAAGTAAGCACACCTTGCAGTGATAGGTGGCTGTCCATCCGGTGACGGGATCGGTGTATGCTTTCATCACTCACCTCCTGCGACATATCGCTTCAGGAGATCAGTCTTTCGGCTCTTGTGTGCGTTGATGTAGCGTTGCATCCTCGCCATCTGATCGCGTGGATCAGCGTATTCTCCGAGCCTCTCAAGTAGCTCGTCCTCATTGAGAATCCTCTCAATGTTAGCAAGGGCTGTGTCCGCTGATGCCAGCGTGTTGACGATGCGTTGGTAGCGCAGGTATTTTCTCTCTTCAGTCATTAGTTGCCTCCTTTCATGAACCGCTTGGCCATTCGCACAGCCGCGTGGAAGTTGTTGGTTGTCTCGTAGTTGCGGTCGTCCTCGACGATCCACTCCGTGCCTTGTCGATAGATCCACATAAGCTTCACCGGCTGGTCGTTGTCCCAGTCTCCGTTCATGCACCATCGCGGGTCCGAGTGCCAGTTGCACTCAGGGTCGGACGTGTGCTCCGCACCTGGCGTCGTGTAAACAGCACTGAACTCCGGGTTATCTGTTAGGGATTCGTGATAAGCAAGGCCGCCTATCGTCTTGGGCCATTGTCGGGTTGTCATTGTTGCCTCCTTGGGCGGGGGATTAGTAGGGGGTACACAGGTAGATCTGGGCGAAGTCATCCCTCGCTTCTCCGAGGCGGACTTCCAGATACTCAACGTCTTTGCATGCTTGAAGGTACTCCCCTACTTGGGTGCCTGTTTCAGCGAGCCTGTCCCGCTTTTCAATGGCTTCCTTCAACCATGCCTCGCACCTGTCGATCTCTTCTTCCAGTCTGTCTTCCATCACTCACCTCCTTCGTATGGGTCAGCTACGCAGTGCTTCCACACTTGCACTTGCTCGCCGGGTCGGGAGATGTGTGTCTTGCAGTTGGCGCACGAGCGGACAAGCCCGCTTCCTCCTTCCAGCCCTACATGCAGGCAGAAGGGGCAGATGTCGTGAAGGGCGCAATCCATTTTCCAGTTGATGGTTGAGCCGTGTAAACAAATCCGCTCCCAAGCGTTCTTTCGCGGGTAGTAATGCTTGTAAAGCGCATCGCTTGCTGCTTGGTGTGACTCGGTTCTCACCTCGTCGGAAGTGTCCGCTACCCATGCGGAGTTTTGGCGCTGGTCTGTCATGTGTTCGATCAGAACAAGGGTTTGATACAGCACGCGATTCTGTGCCTTGGGTGAACAGTCGATAGGTTTTTTCATGGTGCTCTCGTTAGTAAAGGGTGTGTGCAAGGGCGCTGGCAAAGTAGTAGCCAACGATGATGATGATGATGTTTTCCATGGGTTGCCTCGTGTGTGTAGGTGTGACCTGTCTCATCAGTGGCGGGTGGTCAGTCCACGCCAGACGCCCCACGCGGGGGCGTTTCGACTACGCTTTGTGCAGCTTGCCGGTGACGTACTCCCGCTGCACGCGATTCTTGAGCTTCTTGGTGCTGGTGACATCGAACCACTTGAGCCCGTAGACCTCGCGGAAGGCTGCACGCACGACCTTCTTGGCCTGCTTGGTGCTGGTAGCCTCGGGTGCTTGACGGACGATAGCGCGGACGCGTTGTGGGTTGTTAGATTTTTCGGCCATGATGGTGTCCTCCTTGGACGTTGTATTTTTGAGACGAAGGTCCCCCCTGGTTTTTCCAAGGGGGCGTTGGTGGTGGGTGGTTACTGGTCGAACGTGTCGGTGGAAGGGTCGTAGATTAGACCCATCTCACGCTCAATTACTTCTGGACTATCCGCGAAAAACCCAGTGGTTTCAAGGGTTTTCGCGCTTACGAGATGGAATACTCCATCGATTACCGTGATGATAAACATGGTTGCCTTTTACTGTTACGCTTGCACGTTACAGATTTTGTGTGTGTTGGAATAGGTAGCCCGTCGCGCGTAACGTTACGCGATAGACCAATGCTCGCCGGATAGCGCCATGAATTTAGAAACCATGACGCTATTCGGAAAGGCATGACGTGGATTTTTAGGCCCACGCCATGCACTTATTCCATAGCTTTTGCCTCTACCGTCTTAGCCCACGGCCCCATCAAGGGGGAATAGAGCAGTGGCGCGCCGTTACTTTGTTCCGTTACTTTGGGTGGCTCATAACCGGCTACCCTTGGAAACTACTTCAAAGCTCGACACGCGCCCAACTAGCAGCGAATCGGCAACATATACTAAGATTTTGGCTTTACCGGTTACCCTCTCGATAGACGCAATTTTTTCATGCTCTAACGTCCCGCAATTCTCCCGCTTCTCGCCTACCTGTCCTCTCACAACAGGGGTCTGGTACTCGGGGTGCTTCTCGCCTAACAGCTATCGCCAGGGGTGAGGCCAAAATCTTTACAATGTCAAAGAGCGAGTAAACCGACGCCATACCTTTCGTCGCAAGTAAGCGAGCCCCAGGGTGCCTCTTATCCATCCTGCGTTAGCCGGTAGCCGGAACCCTTGCGGGCTGGGCTTTGAGCCTAAGCGATAGAGATAGTCAAGCGGTCTGTCATATTTGCGAAACCATCAAGTCCGTTTCGCTCAATCAATCTACTTTAGGATTTTCGATAATCCACATTTTTATTTCCCAGGTTGAACCTACCTTTTCGGCGAATCTGAAAAAAAGCTCAACAAAAACAGACACTTACAAAGAACCGTTGTACTCCGGCAATGCTCGCTCGTAAACTATTAGAATAACTGAAGAAAAAAAATCAAAGTTTTTTCAAAAAAATCTAAGAAATATTTTTGTTTTTTCCATATCCCCCTTTGAACCTACGTTTTCGAGATATCGCAAAAATCTCCAGCTCATGTTGAGAACGTAATTTCAAGTATTTAGCTGGGGGGGGATAACCAAAAAGGATAGACGTCAAGCCTGTTTAATAATAATCAGAAATATTTCAGCGGACCCCTATCATTACCGGCTACCCTACAAGTCATGAATGCAATTCTCGCCATTGACGGACTACCAGCAAAGCATCCGAGCCAGCGTGCCCGATGTGCTGTCACGGGTCGGTTTATTGCTTGGGCGCGTGTTCCTGCTTTGCGCCTTGCTACCTCGAAAGGGGTTGTGGGTCGTTCGGTTCCTGCTGTTTCGGTTTCGGTTTCGGTTCCTGTTTCGGTTCCTGCTGTTTCCGCTCCTGTTTCGGTTTCGGTTCCTGCTCCGGTCGTTTCGGTCGTTTCGGTCGTTCGGGTCGTTCGGG
>Ga0208299_1002822_pt1 | contig 11405 bp, 15 predicted proteins | sample 15_taG_FD_184089 | JGI IMG/M metagenome (GOLD analysis project Ga0208299, IMG submission 184089) | Marine viral communities from the Subarctic Pacific Ocean - 15_ETSP_OMZ_AT15312 metaG (SPAdes) (version 2) | ecosystem: Environmental > Aquatic > Marine > Oceanic | place: Pacific Ocean | collected...
GAGCTTTACTATCATTATGAAAATTATCGTGCTCACTATATAAATTACAAGGAGTAATATATGAATATTGTACGTTATATTTTTCTCTATATGTATCTAACTGAACACCTAATAATCTCTTTGAATATCCGTAACCAAAATTAGTTGGAGTTGGTGGTCCTAAGTGAAGCATATCCTCTGTCATAGGATAATCATTATCAGATAATTTATCCGGATAAATACAAGTGCTTAATGTTCCTATAAACTTCTTTACCCCTGTATTAAAAGCCTCTGCGGTAACGAGCGTATTCATAAGTACATTTTCCTGTAAATACCGAGCTGGGTAATCAATATTATCTTGTATACCGCCAACCACAGCCGCTAAATGGACGACAATTTTAGGCTTAATATACTTAAACATTTTTTGTACCTGTACCTGACTCGTTAAATCGAAGTCTGACGATCCCACATATTTAGCATCAGGTAAATATTCCCTTAAATGCTTACCAATTGTGCTTGTCCCACCTGTAACTAATATACTCATAAGTAATCTTTTAATTTATTTACTCCAATCCAAAAATTAAACGAGCCGAGAGGAGCATCACCAGCTCTAATCAGAGCTAATTTACATTTTATTTTTTGATAATCTAAATTTATTTTTTTAAGATGGTGAATAAAAATTTCTTCTCCAGAAGCCATGTTGACACCATCCTCAGAAAGTTCCTCAAGACTAGGAAATACATTAGTATGTTTATTCATTATACTACTATGTGAAAAATTAAACCAATCAGAAATAACTTTAGGGTTACCGCAAACATCAGGTGAATATACTTTATGTTCATTAATAATTTGAGTAATATCTAGTTTTTCTAGTAATGCTACATCAAATCTTGACTTAATAGTATAATCGTAGGAGAAATTATTTACCTTCTCCCAGTCTTCCTTAACCTTATTAGCCATATAAATTGAATAAAACATACTATAATGTACAAAAACCTCCGGGCTAATATCTACAGGCCCTAAGTCCAGTTTTTGAGGTTCAATAATATAACTAGTAGGGGTATAATAATCAAATATTTCTAAAGGATTGCTTACATTAGTTAAATTATGGTTATTTCCGTCAACAGATGCATTCCAGCAATGGAAAAAAACATCCATTTTATCAAACCCAATTAAGTTTTTTTTGTAAAACTTGTACCCTTCTTTAATAAATCTAGGTTGACCTGATAAACATAAAGCTATACGATTCGTCTTGGGTCGGAGCCGGTCGACAACGAGTGTTTTATTCGTAGTATTTATCATTTTTAGTTGAAGGGCTCTTTATCACTAATAAGATAGTATCTGCTAAAAATTTAACTATACTTTTATCAAAAGGTTCATAAGTAAAAATATCCTTTTTATATAGAACTCTATCATTAACTAAAGCAGATCCGCTTAATATTATATTATATTCAATATGTTTTTTGTGAAAATGACCATCCGACTCATCTCCTTTTTTTGGATATAAAACTCCAATATCATTATCCTTTGAATTAAACAGACAAGGGGTAAAATCTCCTACAACCCAACCGTTAGTAAATTCTTTAAATTTACCAAATTTCATTATTTAATTTTTTAAAGTCATTGTCCATAAATTCCTGTAATTCATGAGGAGTACCCATATGATATTTATTTGTAATCTGATGCGTATTAATTTTCAAACCGTCTTGAATAAGTAAATTATAAAGAGGGGCGACGTAAAATTCGTTTTTACTTCGTATATTTTTACTTATCATGGCTTCTCCATATTTAACAAAATCTGAACCTCTAGAAAAGCAATAGTAACCAACATTACCATGGGTACTAATAACTTCCTTTTCAGCTGTTTTAATTACTAGACCATTTTCATCTAATTGAGAGTAACTATAAGCTGGATTATTAGTTTCTACTGTAAGTAGACATCCATCTAAACTCAGATCTACCTTGTTGAGATTAAAGAATGGTTGGAAGAAAACGTCTAAAGTTGTAATACCTATAGGAACGTCTTTGTTAATATATTGCTTAGCTAATAAACACGAACTAACTGTACCATCAGTCTCGTCTTCAGCTACAACAATTTTAATTTGATCACCAAACATTTTTTTAAGCTCAGTATCTGCAGAGCGGCTTGGCCAAGCCGCGTTGTCTCCGAAATGCTTAAAGTTATTAATTTGATCTCTTCTAACTATAAAAATTACTTCACAATCTTCCCAATCAAAAGATTTAAAACTCCACTCAATCATAGTATGATTACCTACCTTTATAAATTGTTTAGGAATTTTAAATCCTTCATCTATAAATCGCTGACCTTTACCCGCCATAGGTACTAATAAAATAGGTTTCATTTTTCTTGTATTAATTTAGTTGTTTTTAAATGAGAGTTTTTAATAATACTATGAACATCTGTATTATAATAAAGATGTTCGTTAATAAAAGCAGCCGCAAATGAATCACCGGCTCCTAAGACGTTCATATTATTCAAATACTTATCCTTTGGTAGTTTATATTCAAATGTTTGCTTACCGTTACTATATACACTACCAACCGGATCATGAGCAATCACCCATTTTTTGACTTTTTTTCCTAACAGTTTAATATCTTCAAATAAATCTTCTCTAGATAAAAATAAATAATCTAATTTATCTAAGTAATCAAAGCATAATTCAGGACTTTCTTTGGTTATATCTGCTGAAATAATAGAAGAAAGATTATCTAAAAAATCTAATTTTTTTATTTGGTTTATATACGCTACATGATTCCAATCACTCTCAGCGAATGTAGGGACTATTTGTTTGTAATTTAAAATAGCTTTACCTACTCGCCTATTAGTATTCATATCAACTACTATTAAAGCTTCACCTATAGCGCATGGTGAAACATTAACTTGAATATGTTGATTTAACTTTAATAAACTAGACCAAACATTAGCAATACCACCTAAAGTATCAATACAATCAAAACCAGTAAAAACTCTATCTACAATAAGATGACCAATTAAATTTACTAATTTCATCTATTTCATCTCTTGACTACTAACTTCTTGTTTGTCTAAATTGGCGACCGATTCTTCTGTAGGCTCTTTAACCCAGCCTTTACTAATAAACATATCATATAATTCTATTAAAACACCGCTACCACCTTTAGATCGTACGGTATATAAACAATTATCTTTTACAATTTGAGGAGAATCAGAAGGACAAAATGTATAATTTAAATCTTTAATAATAGAGAGATCAAAATAGTCATCACCAACAAATGCCATTTTACTTATTTTTATATTATATTTTTTTTCGAATATTTTTAAGTATCTAGATTTATCTAAGCTTAAATCTGTATTTCTAGAGCAATAAAAATCAATATTTCTTTTTTCTGCCATTTGCTTATTAAAATTATCTCCAGAAAGCATAACTACTTTAATACCTGAAGCTATTAATCTTTTTATAGCCGTAAAATCTTTACACATGTATCGTTTACTCAATACATTATGATCTACGTCATATACTTTAGTACCATCTGTAAGTACCCCGTCTACATCTAATATAAGTAGCTCTATTATCACCTTGACATATTTAAATAACAAGGTTTATCATTATATATAAATTCTTGAAATTGTTGCTCCATATCTAATTTATCTTTAGGCCAATATTTTTTAATATTTTTAAAGCCGCTTAAGTGATCTTTATCATCAGTAGCCCAATGAGACCATCCTAACCAGGAATAGTCTTTATCTCTACCACTACCACATAACTTGACTGGTATTTTCTCATGATCTACATAATTTCTAATAAATTCAAACGGTCTATATAACAAAAAAGGTGTCATAGAGTATAGAATTGGTATTTTACCTTCTAGAGCTAGACCTATTCCCGCGCCAACAAGTAATTGTTCTGCAGCTCCAACATTAATAAACCTATCTTGATATATTATTCTAAATTGATCAAACTGCTTGTAACCTAAATCACCCGCAACGACAACTATATTTTCGTTTTTACCCATTTCTTCATATAAAAGAGGTATAAATGCCTTTCTTACTCCACTCATGATAATTCTTTTAATCCTTGTTTATATTGTTCTTCGTCTAAAATCATATAATGTGAATCTAGACCTTTTAAAAATGATAATTTATTAAAATTTGTTTTATGAATGGTTATTGTAGGTAGAAAGGCTTTAAGTCTTTTTTCTAGTACATTAACATCAACAACATCATAACAAGTCCACCCATTGCAATTAACATGAACTTCAATATTTTTTAAACCATAATCATAAATAAATCTTAATCCTTCCCAAACACTGCCTTCAGCACATTCTCCATCGCTTAGTGTAACATATACTTTTCTATTTGGATTACCGAGCGCTCTACCAATAGCAATTATGATTCCAGATCCCAAGCTTCCTGTAGAACAATAGATACCGTTTTTTTCATCTAAATTAGGATGACCACCATGCCTTTTAGCTAAATCATCAGCACTTACATTTTCATGATATTTTTCTAATACACTATATAAAGCATAGGCCGCATGACCGTTAGATAAAATAAATATATCTTCTTTATTTTTATTCTTAAAAATATTATCTATAATATCTATACAAGTAAAACAACTTCCAACGTGCTCCTCCTTGTGATCATAGAGTAGTTTAAGTAATCTTTGGTTTAATTTTTTATCAATCATTTGTAATTAATTATATTGTCACTACATATACCATAGCATTTGTCTATTTTACCATTAATTCCATTTTCTGGCAGAACGCAAACGCACCCAGTGTTTAGTAATGTATTAGGTCGAGTCCAAATAATTCCTAAAGAAGTAAGAGTATAATCATCCTTATTATGAAAAAAACAATGAATATCGTTTTTTAGCATTTCTAAAAGAGCAAAAGAATTTTTAGCATGGCCCCATATTTTTGAGTTTTGTAAAAATTTTAAGTTTGTTTTATACTGAGGTTCGTCGTGACCTAGGTAAAATGTATCGTTAATATGCCAAACATCTATTTCAACATCAAAACCTGCTTCTAGAGCAGCATTAATATAATTAGGCTTATTTTCAAGACCAGTATTTCTACCAGTAATATTACCTCTATGTGAAATTAATATCATAGCCAATGTTCAATCATTTCATCTAACATAGTCTCAAATGTATATGTCGGCTTCCAACCTAATGTAGATCTAAGCTTAGTGGAATCTCCTTTTAAATCTGTTAATTCCTCAGGTCTCAAAAACTTTTCATCCTGTGTTACATACTTTTCGTAATTCATATCTAACTTTGCAAAGACGTACTCTACTAAGTCTTTTACAGAGTGGGATATCCCTGTGGCGCATACGAAGTTATCTGGAATATCATGCTGTAACATCATCCACATAGCCTTTACATAATCTTTTGCATGACCCCAGTCTCGAGTTGCAGTAAGATTACCCATGGGTAGTGTATTTTTAATACCTTTTTTAATGTCAACGGCTTCCTTTACTACTTTATTAGTAACAAAATTTATACCCCTTCGAGGTGATTCATGATTAAAGAGAATACCATTACTAATAAACATATTATAACTATTTTTATAATTATTACAAATATTATATGAAAACACTTTAGCACAACCATAAGGAGATACAGGAACTAACGGAGTAGTTTCTCGCTGGAACCTATCGTCATCTATACTATTACCAAACATCTCACTTGATGATGCTTGGTACATTTTAATATTAGGATTAACTTGACGTATAGCCTCTAATATGTTTAACGTCCCCATTGCGGTAACATCAGCTGTGAATATTGGTATGTCAAAACTAATGCGCACATGAGATTGTGCCCCTATATTATAAATTTCATCAGGTTGACACTTGTTTACAATGCTAATTAAAGAAGATAGATCTGTTAAATCACCATATACGAGATTAAGTCTATCAAAAATATGATCTATTCGAGTCGTTTGTCCTTCCGGGCTAGAATTTCTTCTCAACACTCCCCACACTTCATATTCTTTTTCCAATAATAGCTCGGCTAAGTATGAGCCATCTTGTCCGTTTATTCCTGTAATTAATGCTACTTTACTCATTTACTATATCGCTTATAAATTTAATTTCATCCACCGTCAAGTCTTGATGGTTAGGTAAATAAAATCCCATTTCATCAATTTTATCACAATTGGGATATGACTTATTATGTTGCTCTGGTATATATTTTTTTAAAAATGGTTTCTTACTCATTGAGCCAGCTATGAGAGGTCTTACTTCTACATTATTATCTTTAAGCCGCTTAATAATATTACTTCTATTAGAAGATAAGACAGGATAAGCAAAATTAGATACAAAATCATCATCACGCTGACCATCAATAGCACAACAAGGAACCTGCTCTTTATAAAGAAAAAAGTTTAGGTTTCTTTGCTTACAAATATGATCTAATTTTTTAATTTGTTCACGACCTATAACCGCCTGCAAATCAGTACTCCGTACATTAAGACCAGGATAGTAAAACGTATATAACCCAGTAAAGTCATCAACATCATGCTCTTCTCGCCAAGAATCTCGACATGATGGTAAGCAATCTCGATCCCATCCATGACTTCGAATACTCACAAGTAAATTATAATACTCTTCATCATTAGTATTAATAAAACCACCTTCAATAGTAGAAAGATGATGTCCAAAATACAAAGAAAAATAAGATGCTAATCCAAATGTACCTAAATTTTGATTTTTATATTTTGATCCTAAGCTCTCACACACATCTTCTAATAATATAACATTATATGTTTTACATAATTCAATTATTTTATCCATATTAGGTACAAAACCTAACACAGATACTAAGATAAACGCAGCAGGTTCTTCGGCGATAAATAATTTCTCTAATTCTTCGAGATCTACACTCAAGTCTTGTAAATTACAATCTACTAAACTAATATCATACCCTAATAAAAACGGAGACGACACATCAGTAGACCAACTTAAATTAGGTACTACAATTTTATTATTCTTTAAACCATTATTGTAATATTTTAATGCAGCTAAAGATAATAATATAGCAGAAGATCCAGAATTTACATATACACTATACTTAGTTCCAATCTTTTCCGCCCACTCCTTTTCAAACTGAGTAGTAATAGATCCTTTCGTAAGTCTAGGAATCTGATCTTGATCTAACCACTTAATTAGATGATTTATATCTTGCTTATCTATAGTGTCACTTACTAAATTAATCATTACTTAGTATATTATTATATATCCAATTTTCTGCAAGAGTATACTCTTTAGCTAATTTCATTTTCGTTTAATTTTTTATTCATTACTTTGTAAGTCTTATTTAACCCTTGTTCAAGACTATGTTTAATTTCCCAATCTATAAGGGTTTTTAATAAAGAAATATCTGTATTAAACTCCATAACCCCATCAACAGGTATATCTAATGAATTTATGTCCTTGCCTGATAATCTAGATATAATATCTGTTATGTCTCCTACTGAGTAGGTTTGACCACTACCTACGTTTATATACCCCGTAAATTTTGTATCTAATAGTTTTACAATAGCAGAAGCTGCATCAACTGTGAATATGAAGTCTCTTTTTGGGGATTTATTCCAAACTGTTGGGGAATCATTTTTTATAGAATCATATACAAGCGTTGGTACTAAGTCAGGTCGGATTAACGAGGTATCGCCATATATATTACACAATCTAACATTAATAATAGGAATATCCTTTTTATAAAATTCATAAACCTGTTCAGCTAAATATTTACTAAATATATATTCATTTTGGAAAGGATATATTTTATCTTTTTCATGTACAGGTCGACCTTTAGGTTCTGAACCATATAATAATATAGATGTAAAACACACAAACTTATTTATTTTTTTTCCGGACTTTTTTAAATAATGTAGTATTTTTTTTAAAGGAATTACATTATACTCTATACCCATCATACAGCTAGAATTTATTTGATGGTGATTTGAGTTTCCAACTAAAAATATTACATTTTCAAAATCTATATTATCTAAAGGAGATAAATCGTCCATAGTACAATATATATGTTTTGAATTATCTCTTCCTTGTCCTGGTTCTTTTCGTCCTACAGAGATAATATTAGGATGTTCTCGTAAAAATATATTTCCTAAAAAACCACTACCCCCAAATAAAATTGTTTTTTTCATATTTTTTCTTTTAAAAATTGTTTAAAATAACGCCACATATAATCTTCAGGTATTAAAAATTGTTTAGCTAACTGAAAGTTTTCTTGGATTGATTCTTGGTTATTATTAAAAAATTGTTCTGTGGATGTTTCGAATGCAGTTGGTAAATCGTTTATATTGTTAAACTGTATAATGCTGTTGGTATTGAAATAATCTTTTATATTCCCTTCACAACCATAGTAAATAGGTATTGTCCCAGTCATAAAACAATCTATTAATTTTTCACTAAACATACAATTTACACTTTCATTTTCAATAATAAAAGAATAACGATAATCTTTTAACCCTTCTAATTTATTTTTAATAAACTTATAACCATTTCCAAAAATACCATCTAATTTACTTCTATAGTTATCAATAACATCGTGTCTTAACTGTTGACCATAAGTTTGCCGTTTTTTTGATGCAATAATTGAATAGTTTTTGGATTTTTTATATATCTTTTGCTCATGTGGTAATATCCAACACCCACCAAATGGATAAAATTGGAATTTGTTTGGGTTTAATAATATTAATCGTTTATCATAAGTTAATATGCAATTAAATTTTGAATTAAATGTAGGATCTTTTACTAAATTATATATTTTTGTTTTTCTACATGGAGCCTCTAATAAAAATGCTATTTTATACTTCTCCGTATAAGAATCCACAGTGCGTATTGTGTCTTCAGTAAAAACTACCAAGTCATTTATATTATCATTTCCACGATACCAATCAAAGCTATTTGGGGGTATTTGTAAATCTCCTGTGCCAAAACTTTTTCCATGGCCAAACTGGGTATCTACTATTTTTATTCTTTGTTTCATCATTACACTTATATCTACTTATTAAATTAATCCTCATACTCTAATCCAGTTTTCTGGTATAATATCTTTACAGTTATATCCTTTCCGGATCCCTTTAGGTCCGAACCAATTTTTAGGCGCAATAACTCTTTTATTATTGTTTCTGTTCAACCATGCGCCCCACCAACTAAAACTACTGTTAACTATAATATTATCATTACACTTTGACATAGCGTACATATCTACAAACGGATTATTACCCTCGCTAAAGTAAACACCTGGATTTTTTCCATAAACCTTCTTACACCATTTAATATCATCAGAGAAAAATAAATAATTTTTACTTTTTAATTGAGAGATTGCTGTTTTAAAATATTCTGATGGCTGTACGGGATGAAATTTGGTTTTTTTGAGGAAATCCCCTCTCCTAATATGAACAGATACAGTTTCTTCTGGTAGTATGTCTAATTTTTTAAATAACATATCTCCTCGTTTAATATTATCTTGCTTAAACTGTAAATTGTCTAAAATATATTCTCTACAAAAATTAAAATAACGCTCACACTGAAAATAGCCATGTATATTGCTACCGTCAGGTATATTAAAAATTTCTTCATTATAGGTATGATCGGAGTATACGTAATTATAACTGATTATATCATGAGCTTCTAAAATACCCGTGTTAATATCAAATCCGTCAAATATAGAATAGTTATAGTTCTCATAACTATCCTCATAATATGTAGGATTATTAGGAATTTTTACGTTATAATTTAATTTATGACCTACTCCTAATAATGTACTATATTGAAATAAGCTATTTCCTAAATTACCGTATCTACCTAACTTTTTAAACGTAATCATAAAACTAATTTATTATATTTTTGTTTATTTCTAAACATGGCGGTATACTTATTGACCATATTCACATTAACTTTATGTTCATTTATACTATTATCTGAATTATATACGTAATTAATTTCTGGTAAAAACTTATAATGCTCCATGGTCGCCATTTCTAGCATGGGATACATAAAGCACAAATCCCCACACCATTGCCAGTAGTTACTATTTTCGTCTTTTAAATCTTTTTCTTTAATATTTCGCCATAAAAATGCTCTCCATGTACGTATATGAGAAGCGGTAAATCTCTGTGTACGTAAATCATCAAAACTTTGAGGGCTTGAAAATCCAGGATGACCGTTGGCGTATACAAAACTACCATTAGTTATCCAAACGTTAGGATCTTTGTAAACATTATTAATTCTAGTAAAAACCTTTCTATCTGGTAGAAAATCATCACCATCTACCTCTATTAATACTTCATTATCTGATATATTAGAATTATGCCTAATAGTTGTATCAAAATTACCAACCTGATATAACTTTTTATCTGAATCCTCTACTAAAATAAATCTATTATCATCTTTTATTAACTCTTTAACTAAATTAACAGAATTATCTGTAGAATGATCACTAGTAATGTAACAAGTGAAGTCTTCGAACTCTTGAGCCATAATACATCGTATACTGTGTTGTATATATTTTTCTGCGTTATAAAATCCTGTTAATATTACCATAGATATTTTTTAATTTTTTTCACTGTATAATCATACTCATGTATTTTAAGTTCTTTAATACATAGATCCACAATCTCGCTATTAGATAATACAGGATTTAATACAGTATGGTCCTTAATTATCTTTATTCTTGAATTTGATTTTGTTTCTGATATTATACATTTAACAATCTCAAGAACAGATTGATCTTCTATACTAACAATATTAATAATTCCTTTATTTGTTCTTGAAATACAATACTTTACTATTTTATATATATCATCTACATCAATTAACGATCTTTGTATATTTTCATATACAACAATCTCTTTATCATTTTTAGCTTGATGCTTTAGTCTATTAAAAATATTATTAGAATTACCACCATTACCTATTACTTGAGAAAGTCTAAATATAATATAATTTTCTACGTGATCCTTAATATATCGTTCGACATATAATTTATGCTTACAATAACAACTATCATGTACATTTGACATAATAGTGCTAAAATAAATCAGCTTTTTATTTTTTAAACTAAAAATAATATCATCAAGTAGTTTGAGCTCGCGTGCGAAGCTCTGTTTATCAGTCTCGTGTGAGTTTGAAACACCAGAGGCAAAAATTACAACATTTTTGTTTAAATATCCGCTAAATGCAGAACCTATAATTCCTGTGCCTATAACCATTTAAATATTAATAATCTGACTTACAACTGTATTTTTATTAAATTTTTCTAAATCAGCCTCAGTGTGCCAATATACCTTTTTAATGGTTCCCTTATTATCTACATCAAATTGTAATACTTTCTTACCACACAGTAACCCCTCTATAGAAGTTCTACCTAAAAATATACCAGAAACAATATCGCATTGTT
>Ga0208299_1002825_pt1 | contig 11397 bp, 5 predicted proteins | sample 15_taG_FD_184089 | JGI IMG/M metagenome (GOLD analysis project Ga0208299, IMG submission 184089) | Marine viral communities from the Subarctic Pacific Ocean - 15_ETSP_OMZ_AT15312 metaG (SPAdes) (version 2) | ecosystem: Environmental > Aquatic > Marine > Oceanic | place: Pacific Ocean | collected...
ATTTTACTAGCAACAGCTGTGTCCATTGTTACAGTAGTGCCACTAGTAACAGCCCCATTTACAGTATCTGTATCTGAAATATCTGGATAAATATTTTCTCCAGGAATTTGTACTGGAGTTGCTCCAACTGTAGTTGTAATAATAGCGCCAATATCTGTTTGTAAAACTTGACGATCAACAGTGAACGCGTTACTACTTAACGTTGCTGATGTTGTAAAATACTGAGATGTTTTACCCGTATATCTTCCGGTCGTTAAGGTATCGGATGCTCCAGTGAAAACTGTACCCAAGGTAATAGAGTGCGGTCGTATTGATAAATCTACATCTAAAACCTGGTATAAAACTTTTTTAAGTAAAGAGGAACCAGAGCCAATAGATTTATTTAAATCAACACTTCCGTCTCTAAATAACCGAGTGCTTCTTTTCGCGTGTTTAGTACCCTGGTTAACATATAAATAAATATCGTATTGGTCGTCGTCTGTAACTGTTGGAAAAAAAATAGTGTTTTTGTATTCTCTACCTTTAATCTCACCGTTTAATTTACTGTACGTAGATGAAAACGCTTTTGTTGTAAAGTTATAATAATAACCGTCTTCATTCTTTACTTCTAAATAAAAACTAGAACCATTATCACCCCGCACTACAAAATCTTTTTTACCTCCTTTTGTTGGTAAATCCGTAAAATCCATGTTAAAACTACTTATAACTCCGTTCGCCATAATTATTTATTTATTTACTACTTTCAGAAACTTCTGCACCAACAGAAAATAATTCTATTTTATCTTTAGAGTTATTAACAAAATTAGCGCTCATATAATAACCTAACAAACTAGAGGTGTTTACTTTTTTATCTTTAACAAACGATATAAAATCTCCCTCTGCTGGAGCTTGAACTTCGTCTCCAGAGTTGGGTATTCCGTCTGGATCGTTGTCGTATAAAACGTTTATCCAAGCTGGGTTTAGGTTGATTTCAGTTATTTCTCCTAATCTTCTAGTATTTACTAAATCAGTTTGATCAAAACCCCCAAGCGTTTGAGCTTGATGAGAATAATAAACTATATCTCCTACTTGAGCAGAAACATTTATACTATCAAAACTTAATTGTATTATTACTAAAGCCATTTACTTTGATTTTTTTTTAATTATTATTCGCCACCACCACCAGTTTCACCTCCACCTCCACCGGTAACATTTGCAAGTTCACAGCTATTTGTAGGATCCGCATAACCTTGAGCCGCGCTAGTATATTGACATAGGCCAGGGATAGTACTACAACAACCATTTAATGTTTGTTGCATTGTCCAGTTAAAGCCTGGTGGTCCTGAGTTCACACAATCCCAACATGCTGTTGTGCAATAATAACAACTTCCATCATCACAAGTAGCTGTTGAATCATAGTTACACGCTCCCGAATTTGTACAGCCAGAAGACGCGTATGGACTTGAGCACTCAGGAACAGTCGTGAATGTGAACGTGTGTGAAGCACCACAATTTGGGGCATTTTGCCCCATTTGGCCATAAGTTGCTCCATCTATAGTAGAAAATAGTTCAACTCTATATTGTTGTTTGCTTCCACTAGTAGCGTAAATATCAAAATTATAATTGTTACTTCCACTAGGGTCACTTCCAAACGGATATGGATTTGTGTTTATACGATCTCCAAGAATATTATTTACAGTACTCCAATCTGGATTGTTCCATACTTTTACGTCTACCTGCACCCAAACGTTATTATTATACTTTCTAAGTACCATATGTATTTTGTCTCCTGTGTGACCATATTGAGTTGCCATACTAGGCGCTTTAGACCTAAACGATAACCCAATATCTTGTTCGTTTGCAGTATCAGCAGGATATATCATATAAGGTTGTGCGCCAGCGTAAGGAGTTGTTGAAACAGCCCCACCTATCCAATGTGTAAGTGTTGTCTGCATTGGAGTGCTCTCGAAGTAAGAAGGTGCTGACAAGTAAGTGCCCGTAGAATCTTGTTGGTTTGGATCACCAACCGAAATACTATCAAATCCGTACACACAACTACCATCATCTATATTTGCTGAAGGATCATGATTACAAGCGTTACTATCTGTACATCCATCCACAGGTGTTGCAGTACAACACTGATTACCTGGGTTGTTGTAATCACAAGCTATTGTACACGAAGAGCAGTGATTACCTGCGGTTGAATCCAAACAACCAGCACAAGAAGTATACTCACAAGAACCATCATCAACTGTAGCTGTTGAATCGTAATTACACGCGTCAGGATGTGTACAACCAGGTATTGGATCATAAGTACAACAATAATTACCCCAACTAGTAGCGTCATTACCGTCTCCACAGGCGATAGTACAAGAACCAGGGTTAAGAGTACCAGGAAACAGACAACTACTTAAACTGTTAGTTTGCATATTATAACCACCAAACAAAGTTGTGCTAGCTGTTGGATCCATACATCCAGCACAACTAGTATATTCGCAACTACCATCATCAACATTTGCATTTACCGCTGGATCATAATTACATGCTGTAGTACTTGTACACCCAAGGATTGAAGTAACTGTGACTCCAACTACAACATTAGGTGTGTCAAAAGTACAAATACCATTATTCCCGACTAAACTAATCGTATATGTATCAGTTGGTAAATTATGGAACGTCCAAATAGGTCCATTACCAGTAGAACCGTAATTACTACCACCATTTGAATCTGTGATAGTATACGTGTACGGTGTATGAGGGGCATATTGATTAGGAACAACTTGTATACTACCGTTAGCCGCTGTCGATGAAGTAGCATCTACGATAATTGTAGTGATAGGTACGCCGTTGTAAGCGTTAGTTCCCGAAGCTGAAAAATCACACGCTATACAAGAGCCATCGTCCCAAAGAGCTGTTATATCAAAATTAGGGTAAGATGGATTAGTGCAACCTCCACCTAAACAAGTTCCATCATCTTGTGGTCCGTATGACGCACCAGAAATTCCGTAGCCAATTTGGGTGTTGGACCAAGGTATATTAGGTCCACCTAACGGGTTGTTGTAACCATAGTTAGGCGCTGATGGCTGCGCGAGACAACCATACCAAGTACACGTACCATCATCAGTATTAGCTGATGAGTTATAGTTATCAGCACTTGGAATCGTACACCCATTAAAAACCGGTATACAGGGATCGGTGGGATCAGTTGGTGAAGTTTCGTTTATATTAGCTAATGGATTGTGATTAAATGCATTAGGATCTGTACAACCATATACAACTGCAATACAAGAACTATCGTCTATTATACCAGCGCCAGCAACTCCATTGTTAACGTATGAAAACGCTACAGTTGGAAACGTAGTAGTATTAGTACAACCATCAGGGAACGCTATCGGATCACACGTACATCCTCTCCAAATACAACTTTCATCATCTGTGTTGTTAGGGACTCCTGGAGCCCAGTTAAATGCAGAAGGCTCTAAACACCCCATAAGAACTGGCACACAACAACTACCACAAGATATAGTTGCATTGGAATTGTAATTAAAAGCCATGGGGTCTGTACAGTCTTCGAAACTAATTTGCGTAGGTAAGGAATTTAAAACTCCAAGACCCTGTATTGCAAAGCTGGCTTGATCAAAAGTAGAACTCCCATCAGTGTTCATTAATACATTAGAAGCAAGGTCGTGTTGCACGTTTTCTCCTTTTATGTAATTAAACCACTTCCCTTCTTTATCTATAAATTCATTTAAACTACCAGTTTCTAAATCTGTAAATATTCTATCAACATACCAACCTGGTATATCTGGTTGTAAGTTATAATATTCTCCATCGGTAAGACCAGTTGTTGGATCGGCTACGAATTGATCTATTCTTGATTGGCTACCTTCGTAGTTTAATGTAGTAAAAGATTTTACGCTTCCGGGAACTTGGTTTAATAAAACATTTACACTAGAATCGTGAGGTAAATTATAAAAAGTATTTCTATCCGCGTTTTCCACGTGATGTCTCCAAGGAATTCCTTTGTCAAACGTATAATATTCGTTAGCGCAACTAATTCCAATCTCTGGTACAAACGATTTAAAACTTACCCAACCTTTACTATCTTCTCTAAACGAAACGGTGATTGGACCGTTCTGCCATCTTGGTTCATTTGTTTGCTGTAACGTAACATTATATTCGCCTTTTTTATCATCGTAACTACCAATTATAGTATTATTTAGTTTTAAATTATCTTTAAACCAATCTTTCATACCATGCATTGAAATAGGTGTTAATCCATCCATTGATAACCTCATAACACTACCTCTTGCTTTGTCTGTAAAATACACTCTGTAAGATTCTGATGCAAATGATTCTGGGTTTTTAGATATACCAAACTCTCCAACAAAAGGAACCGTTTGGCCTAAAACTCTACTTGTGGCTGTTAACTGCGGATTACCATCAGCGTTAAATACAGCATCTTTATTAGATAGTATTTTTAAAATCTTATCTTCGCATAATGCTATTAAATCAGTATCTCTAGCGTGTAGTTTCTGAATGCTACCGTAAGTAGGATTTATATCTTTAGTTATCTTTTCCGCTTGTATAAACTGGTTTAAATTGTTAACTCCACTTGTGGAATTATACAGTCCAGAATATATTAAACCGTATTTTCTATGTTCTTCTTTATATGGCTCTTCTATAGTTGAAGACGCCTTCGCGCCTTTGTCGATAAAAACCTGATTATAATCATCTCTAATTCTATTAGATTCCACACCATTACCCCAAGAGTAACAATTAAACCAAGAAAGATTAACAGGGTTGTTAGATACGTTTGGATTAATATTAGCCTTAAAACTAAATATAGTAGAATTACCATTACCATCGTCCATAAATTCTACTATAGCTGTAACACAACTACCATCAGGCCTATGAAAAGTTACTTGTCCTGGCACTTGACTAGCATCGCCCTGCATTAAACTACTCGCTTCAACAACATTATTGTTCCAACCCACAACGGTTGTGTTGGGAAAAATGTTAACATCATTTGAAGTTATTACACTTCCAATAGGAGCAAAAGTATAATTAGTATCATTATTTATCGTTAAAGGAAAAGTTCCGTCAACTTCATAAAATATATCTAAATCAATATCTTCTTTTGGTTCGGTTTCCCATATAGCTGGATTAGAACCAACTACTTGTCCATCAGTGTTTACCCAAGCTTTTTCGACAAACTGTATACCACCTTGAGTGGTTGCGTTTGCTGGAGCAGCTAAACTTTGATCTATAGGATTGTAAAGAGTGATGCTTTGATCTGTTGGGTCTTTATCTATAGGTATTTTCCAAGTGGTTCTTTTATTTGCAGCGTTTCCAAGCAAATGTTGTAAACTAAAATTATAATCCATATCTGCTTGAAATGTAGAACCTCCAGTTCCAGCTAGATAAGATGCGGGACTTGTAGCGTCATTAATGAATATATCAAGCCAATGATCGTCAATAGGTACATGGTTCATAAAATTGACATGATACTTTTTAGTTGGTACCCCGGTTATAGTATATATAGTATCCCCATCGCCTAGAAATTTAAATTTTTGCCCAGCTTGTAAATGCATTATTTGCTCTGTAAGTTCTGGGGTATTATGATGACTATTTAAAGAAGTTCCCAAACTCCAGAATTTAAAATTACCATCGTCTTCGTCCGTGTCTCTTAAATCTTCATAATACACTGTCCATACTGGTATGTTACCAACTCCAGTGCTATTGTTAAACGCGTCCCATGCCGCGCCGTTATTATCAACATCAGTATGCATATGCGGGTCATCAGCAGCACCAGAAGCCTTAATGTAACCAAAACTTAAATCTATATAAGTCTGACCGTTTTCTGTATATATACCCTTATTGTAACCAGTTTCTCTAGCGGTTGGATGGTTAAAGTGCGTGGAATTTGGATGATAAGTAGTTTCAGGAACTGTTCCTGTTGGCACAGCCACCTGAGGTCCACGAGCATACATTCCAATATCATCTAAGTAATTATAACCATTAGCATCAACAGTATAATATCCCGCATAATAAGCCTCGTCAATAAACCACATACTCTGCGGTGACCCACTTACTGTAGTCGAGGGGTCAAAGTTATCTTCCCAATCTGATAAAGTATCACTATCGCCATTTTGATTATGAGCTGTTAAAGTGGTATCGTTAGTTGTTGTTGGGGCGTTACCATCTGCTAAATAATAAAATGGTATATTTCCCGTTGTAACATACTGTTCTGAAAATTCCACTGAAGCTTGACTAAAAATAGTTTCTTCTATAATAGGATCTCTAGCGATTTTAACGAAGAATCTACCGTCAAATTCAGGTCCATTTTCTACGACTCTTCTATAAACCTTCGCAGATAAAGTTGCATCCATCTGAGATGTTGAACCTATTGGATCGGATAACCAATCTTCTTTTATCGGCTTGTTTAACTTTAAATGGTATTCCATCGCTTGACCAGGAGTTCCAACAATAGTGTTAGCTATTATGTCATAATAAGGAGTACAAGCTTTAGCCCCACCAATACCTGTCACAGTGCAGAATTTAACCGATAGTAAATCAAAGTCGCTTAAAGGCGGTTTTGAACTGTCCCAAAGATCTTTATCTATGATAACTTGGGGGGAGTCTATTAGAGGAAATCCACTTGAATTTGGAAACCAAGTTGTAGGAGGGGTTCCTGTTTCATCTAAAAGTTGAATTTTTGTTTTTATAAATTCCGGTGCCTCGTTTTCAATAGCTAGGATTTTATATCTATTTGCAGCTTGTACAGCGGTAAAATCTTCAACACTTTTCTTTAATATTAAAAACGTTTCTTCATCAACTTTGTTTCTATCAGAGGACGGAAACGAAATCCAAATATTTCCATCTTTTGCCTCATAGATTCTATCCATCGCTAAATTATAATACTCGTTTGAAGTTTCTTTTATAAAGACTTTATAATGCGTAGCCCAACTTGGAGGAGCGCTTAATGGTTGTGCTACTATTTGGTTTTGATTTACTGATTCTTTTATAGATATATCTATATCCGCTGCTTTATTTGTAAACACTGGAGTTTGTCTACCATAATTATCTAAATAAGATATTCCTAAAGAATAATTTCTTATTGATTTTAAAGATTTATTACCGAAGTCATAATCACAAACACTTCTATTTGTTAACTCCGCGCTTATCTTGTAATTACCCCCAGTATAATTTTGTAAGTAATTACCATACACCAACCTACTACCGGTAATTGATTGGGCCAACGCCTTTCTAGGCACGTTATCCCAAGGTCGTAGCATTTGGTTTTCTGGAATAACAGCCCTAACCATATTGGGTTTTACTTCGAACCCCATATTTGAACTATTCCATTCTAAAGAATCAGGATTAAGAGTATTTATTAAATGTATTGTTGGAGAATTTGAATCTTTATATAATAAATCTATTTTTGCAACATCTTTTGGAAGATTAGAGTCGTAATCTCTTAAAGTTATTTTAGAAATTCTATTTTCCATTCCTAAATTAAAAGCGTCTTTCACGTCATATAAAAACGAACCAGGCTTAAATATGACACTTGTAAAAGGAGCAAACGTAGAATAATTACCATCTATATATTTATATCTATAAGAAAATCTTGGGAATTTTTCAAGAAATCTCTGTTCACTATCAACTCTTGTTGCCCAGTTATATTGAACACCAGTTGTTTGGGTGCTTGCAGAAATAGACACTATAGTTGCTAACCAAGTATGAAAAACACCCGGCACTACATCATTAGGGCCTGAGGACAGTTTTTCAACCAACTTCAAGGTTATAGAACTAAAATCAGGGGGTAATACACTAGCTGTAGATTCTGCTAATAAAATAGTATCGCCAACGTTAACAGGTAAATTTAATGGGCTATTACTTCCATAAGTAAAATGAAATTCTACTGTTTGAGTCGGAGCTTTGTTTCCAAGCTGTGGTGAATTAGTATCTACTAAAAAATCCTGTGTAGTTACAGTTGTACCTTCAGCGTACTGTAACGTGTCTTCAGCTTCTACTGATAAAACAGTTTTAGGAGATTTTTTAATAACAGTTATATGTTCTTCTTGTATGTCAATCCCAGATGAGGTTGTTATGTTTTGTTCTTCATTTATAAGTAAAGTGTGTTGTAATCCAGTTGGATTTGTTCCCTCTATACTTCTAGGTATATTTATAACTTTTGGTTCCGTAGCATTGTCAGTCCAAAATAATAAATCATCAATTATATTTATGCCAGTTATTGTTTTTTCTGAGAAGTTTAAAACAGCGTCTGTGAGAAGTAAGGTTATTTGAATTTCACCTGGTCCAGAGGTTTGGAAATTTGCCCAAGTAGCGTTGGTATAATCTCCAATATTAATCATTAGCGTAGTTGGATCTTTACTTAAAACTGTGTATTGTTCGTCGCCATCCCATCCAGGCATAGCGAGAGTGAACTTATCTCCAACAGTTATAGCATCAAAACCCGCTTGGGAATTTATAACTATATTACCTGAAGCGGGAGCTTGTAAACCGTAACACGCAACCATAGGATTTTTTACATCAACGAAGACGTATGTAACAGTTTGATTTTTATATTGAAATATTATATCTCTAGCTTCTGATATTGTTTGATTTGGAAGATGTTCCTCCCTAACAAACCAATAAAGAGCGTCGTTTTTTTCGTCTGCGATAGAACCAACACAGGTAGAATCGTTAGATATACTAGGTATGGTAATTTTTTTATTACCTAATAAGTTTTCAATAGCACCAACGTCCGACCCTTCTGAAGTAGAAACCTGTATATTCATAGCGTCTCTATATTCTCCGTTCGGAACAAGTCTTTCGTCTACATCCTTGTTCATTTTACCCCTAGCAAAGTTACGCTTAATCTCAGCCATGTGTTAGTGTTTTATTTGTTTAGATTTACCTCTTAGTATCTGAGTTATTTCTTCTAGTTTAATATTTGATAATCTTAATTTTGCAGTTCTAATAGCCGCAAATCTTTCTTTTTTAAATCTAGTTACCACATACTCTGGTGTATTTGCTTTTGAAGATAAAACAGCGTGTGTAATCCACTTATACATAGCTTCTTCTGCAAATTTATGAACTTTCATTTCTTCGTCAGTTCCAAGTCCATCGCTTAAATAATCTAATACTACGGTTTTACCAGATATGTTAGAACTAAAATGTATTTTTCCTGCGTTACAATCTATATAAAACGAACCATTCACCTGCGCATGCTGAGGATCTAATCCATATCTTTGACCTATATTTAAATCATAAATATCATCATCACTATCATAATCATTGTTGTTGTTTTCAGAAGGTGTATTTGATTTATAATTTGACCAAGTATCAGATTCTGAGTTTGTTGAGGTAAAAACTATTGATTTATCATACGAGCCAGAACTACTCTCTGCCACGTTAGATACATAAACCACGTTATTATCTATATTTACAACGGTTGTACCTTCTAAGAAATCTTCACTTGAAATAAGCATCCCTATCTCAACGCCAATAGCCGCTATGTCAATTTGGCTACCGTCATAAAAAGTAATGTAAGATTCTCCGGCTACATAACTAGCGTTGTATTGAGATATCTGAAAGTCTGGCTCACTTATTAATTCGCCACCCACAGGTTCAAAGGTAATTGTAGCGTCTGTTATTGGCCCAAGGGCTGGGGTTACAACCTCAGTTGTTAGAGTTATTGTTGTAATGCTATTAGAGGTTGATATAGATTTCACTCTAGTATTATTAGGTATTCCAACGCCCTTAACGACCATTCCAACTAAAATGTTGTCGTACTGCTTGTCGAGAATTATACTATCTGAATTATGCGTTAAATCAGCTAAGGTTACTATATTAAAACCTCCATCACTATTTTGAAATGGATTGGTTGGGTTTGAAGTTTTACTTGTTGGGTATAAAAGATGTTTTATACCAGCACTATCTACCCATGAGATCTTTTGGTAGTTAACATAATCTTGAGGTAGTGTCATTTGCAAAGATGGTGGAACTGTTATTTCTTGAGATTTACAAGATTTAAAAGTATCAAAAGATAATTCTTGCATAGCTCTTTGTGCGTGGAAAGCAACGTCTACTCTTCTTGCTTTAGGTATAATTTTATCTTCTCCAACATAAATAATCATAAATTGATTTATAATATCATTTAAAGAGGTAAATTGATAACCACCAAAATTATCTCCATTGTAATAATCTTGTTGGCTTTGATTTAATAAGTAATTTGCCATTTATTTATTGTTTTTCTTGTTGGTTTTGTAATGTATCCATTCCTTGTCCAGCTTTTAAAATATCTTCTCTTTTCATTGAAACACCCGCTAATCTTAATATTTTATATACTAGTTCTGTTTCTTCTGATGCGTGTAATTCAAAATGAGTTGTTTTAGCATCGCTACTATCGTACAGAGCTTTATCACTTATAACAAAATACCCCCAAGAAACTTCTTGAGGTTGTCTAAAATAAAACACTCTAGTGGGAGTTATAGGACTACCGTTATTTCCAACCACTCTTATTATATTATTTCTTACGTTAGCAATAGGTCTAGAACTTGTGGGGCTGGTTAGCGGCCCTCCTCTTCTAGCGCTACTAAAATCCTTCGTTTTTAAAATTTCACAAACTGCATTATTAAATTCTATTCTATATACTCTATAAATATAATCAGGTAGTTGTTGAAAAGCCCCATTAACTCCTGCTGCTTGGTATGTGTTTATAACACCTGGGCCATCTGTTCTTTCGAAAACCTGCATTTTATCTTCTAATAAATCGTCAATATCAGCATAAGAATATTCATTACCTGCAATTCTAGCAAATTGATTTAAGTCGTAAAAATATTGTTCGAATATTTCTATTTGTGCTTGATTGGCAAATAAATTAAACTCTTGAGGAGTTATATATCCTCTTTGTTCTTTATTAGCTAACGCTAAAACTTTTTGATATACTGTATCTATATTTACCATTTTATTTCTTTATTTATTATACGGGAATAATCTATTTAAAGTATCTTTTCTTTTGCCACAACCACAATCTTTTCCTACTACTTTATTAACTGTTTCTACTACTTTTTTTATTCCAGTTGCTTTTGTTATTTTTTCTATTGAGTCTCCTAAACCCTTTGATTTATTTGATTCCATATATTTTTTTAGTTTGTAGTTAACGATCGCCCCGTGGGGCGACCGCTCTACATTTTGATTAATCGTTTAATCGTTTTTCTATATTGGAGTAAATCTCCATTCCTTCGTCAGTTTTAAACCAATGCGCTAAAGCAGTGTATGGATGCTCGTCAAAAGGAACGTTCATTAACTTCCTACCATTAGAACCCCATAAAAAGTTTCTTTGATCTGAAGATAATCTTAATATTCCAGCTTCAACAGCTCTAATACCAAAGTTTCTTAGCATTACAT
>Ga0208299_1002826_pt1 | contig 11394 bp, 24 predicted proteins | sample 15_taG_FD_184089 | JGI IMG/M metagenome (GOLD analysis project Ga0208299, IMG submission 184089) | Marine viral communities from the Subarctic Pacific Ocean - 15_ETSP_OMZ_AT15312 metaG (SPAdes) (version 2) | ecosystem: Environmental > Aquatic > Marine > Oceanic | place: Pacific Ocean | collected...
AAATATTAAAACACAATACAATACGTTAGGTGTAGCCAATCAGATGGTTAACTCAGCTAGTACGGCATTAATGAACGTGATAAAGCGACTTGCTAACATGCATAATCTGGAAGATAAAGACATTACGCAAGATATGATTATTAGGTTCACGAATGACCACCAATCTAAAATACCAACAATTCTAACAGATGATGGTTTATTAGATGTACCAACTGCTCTAGTTAAATACTCAGATAAAGCGTTCGAGAAATCTAACAAAACTAACGATCTTAGATTAATTGCTATATGTCTTAATATCTTGGGATTTGCTCAGGGTCTTAAAACTAAAGTTGTTAAAGACTTAAGAAGTAATGGACGTACGACAGGTACGCAGAATGAAATATTGCAAAACTTAGGTTTGATAGTTAGAAATAGAGTCTCTAATGATTTTACAGTACGTGATGAGAGTATGTACTTGCCAATCATAGCCGAATTAGCAGATGATTTTACAGTCATCAGAGGGTTAGAACTTAGTAAGCCAAAAGTTGTAGAAGACAATGACACAACAGAAAGCAAAACTAACAAACGATTACGTGTTCGTTTTGAAGAGGACACAATAGAGTTATTCTGTAATGTTGATTGCAAAACGATTGAAAAAGGTCTAAGACATTTTGGGCCTAGTAACGTAGAAAACTACGGAGAATGTGGGACATGTAACACTAAATTTAGTGACGCATTAGCACAACCTTTTATGGCAAAACCTAACAAGAAAGCCAAGCCAACAGCAATAAATGACTCATTATTAAATGAGTTTTTAGATACAGGCAAACTAGAAATAGTAGAAGTCAAGTAACAAACGCAGTTGTATGGCTATTAAAGCCTAATACTTGTTAAAACTTAAATAACAATAAGTAAAGATCGTAATTGTATTGAAAAGAAATACGCTAGTGCTTGAAAAGCCGATTGTGATTAGGTAAAGCGAACCTCTTGGTAGGGTAGGCGTTGGCAAACGTCCGAAGTGCAGTAGCCCCTAAAGGTTATGTAAAACAATGTTTGTATTGTAAGTGAAACCCTTATAAATAGTATGAAAAGTACTTAGTTACCGAAAACGATTGCGAGCCATCAGTACCCCATTAAAGTCACTTTAAGTAGTTTGGAAACATTTACACAATTTGCGATCCTCGTTAGCTACAGGACGTACTCCCTTGTGGGCAACCTATCCACTGGTCGAACATTAATCATTTCTAAAACTTGGTTCGAGGGTTCCTAAAAGTCTTAGGACGAAAACAATAAGCAGAGGGTGTAGGCGAAAAACAAATATGTTTTAAAATGGTTGGTCTTTACTTTATTTCATTGGTGGTGTGGACACACCACTAAGGAGAATTATGAAAAACTTACAAAATTTTGTGGATAAATACAGAGATTTACGATATCCACATAACAAGTCAACAAAAGAATTGTTAAAAATTTTCAAAAGAGTGGGTGAAAATTACATGAATCAGAGTCTTATGAATGATTTTATCAACACTCAAGAAAAAAGAAATGTTAATAACTATACAAAATCATCTGACTTTTTAGATAGCTTACAAAGAATTATAAATATTAATCGGAGGCACAATGGTTGATTCAATAACTTTAGCAATGATAGACACAAACATTGAATATATTAATGATAGTTATGATTTAGATTTACGTGTCAAAACAATTCACAATGGGTATAGATTAGTAGCCAAAAATCAATCCCATGAAATAGCATTTGGTAGCAAAAGAGATATTAATAATCATCTTAATGCTATCACTAAAACCCTTGAATTAATGAAGTTTAATGGCAGATTTAAGTAACAGTTGACAACTTAACAGTTATGTTGTATAGTGTTAACAACAGATTTACTTAGGAGGTAAACATGGCAGATTCAAAAACGCTACAAGATTTAAAGATGTTGAACGAATGGTCAGAAATGGTAGAAAGAATAGAAAATTTAGAGAAAAAATTTAAAATTATGTCAGTGAATAACAGAGGATTACGAAAGCAATTAGATTTATTATATTCCCTTGATGTAATTCAAAACTATACAAAGTACAGAAAAATCAGGGAAGATTACGAAAGAAACAGAATCATAAGGAGATAGCATGCCAAACAATGATGAGTATAGTGAGTGGACTAAACAATTTAATACCACCATAAATAAAGTAGCTGAAATAACTATTGAGACAGATGACCCTAGTGTTGTAAAGAAAATACTAACATTCATATGGGACAACGATTTAAGAGCAATGCCAAAAGTTAAGTATTTAAAATAGATAAGAGGAGATAGCATGAAATTATTAGAAATAGATTTTCACAGAAACGGAATGAGTGGCAGAGGTTTTTATATTGCCATAGTCGAAGATGAAGTTATGAACAATGGATACACAACTAAAAAATTCTTAGTAACATTTTTCCCTGAGTATGACAGCGATGGGGATTTATATTATGGGAAGGGACTACTTACATCAGTAGTTTGTCTTGATTTATTACAAGGAGAACAAGCAACAGTAGCGTTTGGAATTAATTCATGGCGACCAGAAGACTATCATGATTTTATGGAACATGAGGCAATCCCACAATACAAATACAACAAAGAACATGGAATATTACAAGGTAATAAGGAGATAGCATGAGTAAAATTGAACAAGCTCGTAAGGTAGCAAAGGATAAATTTTCAGACTATAACATGACTACTGAAGATAGGTTATGGATATATAAACAGATTATACAACTGATAAATAATAAAGATTTAGATAAAGAAACTTCTATAGGTAGAAAAAGAGATATAGATAAAATTAAGATGGTTAATACTGTAAAAGGTTACTTAAAAGATAACAACGTACCAATAACAGACCAAACTTTATTAGCTTATCTAAACACTTATGTAGAACTTACAAATTAATAAAAGTTATGTCATGTCTCTCTCCCCCTTTAGGGGGAGACATGACATAAACAATGACATAGGAGAAATTCAATGAAAGAATTTAATGAAATTATAGAAGAAGAAAAGCAAGATTTTAAATCTCATATTAAGACTTCAGTTATGGATTCTTTAGATTTAAAAAATACTAAGTTTGAAGTTATAACATTGTTGTTTGCAACAAATTTAATGGGCCGTAACAGAAAGGGGATTACAGCGTTAGATGAAGTGATACCGCTATTAGAAGACAAACTTCAATACTCAATACTCTTAGATTACGGAAACGGAACTGAATACACTTTAACTGGTAAGGAGCCTTTGAATGGATAAAGATTATATAGCACATTTGATCCATACTAAAGGTACAAAGTACCTTGAGAAAGCATTTCAGAAAGTTTGTGAAGAAAAAATAAATGACGCTATCGTAGCATTTCAACAAGGTGTTACAGATTATTTTTTAGGAGAATACTCTGAAGAACGTTGTACAGATGATGAGTATTACGAGGGGGGTGTAAACTTTGGAGACTTTTTGGCAACTGCAAGACAATTGCAAATATTGCAAAACAAATCGCAAGGAATGAAGGAGCCTTTGAATGAGCAATAAAATAAAAAGAGATAACGTAGAAGAATTAGCTAGAGCAATAATTTCATGGCATTGGCAACACAGAGGCTACAATACACCAAAACATATTGACTGGAATAGTATGTGCCAAAGCGAAGACATGGTGCGAAACATTTTGATTAAAGAAATAATGGAATGGAGTGATGAAGAGATCGCAATTACTCGTGAAAACGTATTTACAAATTTTCCAAATATAACAATGTTAGAGAAATTTTCAAAAGATTTGAAAATAGTTGAACTTAAAGTTTGGAATAGTTTTAAAGAAACCGATTCAGATATTCATTATAATTTAGGTTGGTAAAGTTAACACATTAAAAAAGTAGAGGTGAGAATCGAATTATTACATTGTGTAGATCGTCTACACTACAACGTGTCAACTAAGGAGGACACTATGAATGAGAAAAAAATGACAAAAGATGAAATTGCTAAAAGTAAAACTGTTTATTGGAATCCTTTTAGAGCATGGTATAAAAATTTAGGTGTTAAAGAACGTGATGCTCTTCAAGATTTGTTCCTAGAATATAGGTATAGATATAATTTAACAGGAAAACAGGCCTATATGAAGTACGTAAACGAAAGTTTGCTGATGGCTTCAGAGGAAGAATACGTATTTCCCTATGATGTAAGAAGATTGTTAGCCAATGGTAATTCCAAACCTTTTATAAATTTGTTCTTGCGTTGGACAGGACATGACAAAGATCGTGTTCATACCAACAAAATTATTTCTCGAACTAAAAAATATTTAAAAAATTTTGAGCCATCAACTGAATTAAAAGATAATTCTTTAGGGGCACCAAATCTGAAAGAATCAAATGAAAGATTTTCTTATGACCCTGATAAACACACATACCAGTGGGGAAATTTACGGAGGCGAGAACGTATTTTCTCACAGATAGTAAGAGTTAGATTAAAACATGAAAATCAACTGTATTACAACGTAGAAAGATATATGATCGGTCTTCCAATTGCAATTAATAATGATACTTTTACAGCAGATGTACGAGTTAGGTTAACACAAGGCAGAGGTACACATAACTATGTAGACATAGATAATGCCCCTTATTTACCAGTACGTGTGCAAGATCATTTAGTTGCTCCTCTTAGCGGTATTGAGGTAGGTGTGTTGACAGAAAAACAAGGATTTAATTCTTTTGAAGTGTTAGAAATAATTGACTCGGAATTTATGGACACAATGAAATTAAATATTGATGAACCTGAGCCATTGATAGAGCCTGATGAAACACCTGAGATTGTTAGTGGTGTGTCCACACCACCACAGAAAATTGACGCTAGTGATAATATAAAAACATTACCTATCATTAATTTTGGTATAGGTAAATTCACGATAAAATTTATTATCGAGAAACAGCCATAAGGAGAATACAATGGCAAAAGTTAAAACAGGAACACACAGTTGGCAAGTTACATTTACAGGAGACAGCATAGATTCTCTTGAAAAAATAATGAAATATTCTAGTGGAGCAGTCATGAAAAAAGTTGATGCTAACGTCAATATTATTAATCAAGATTGGGTATCAAAAATTAAGCCAGAGGTACATAACTACGATCCTGAGACAGAAACTTGTACAGGTTCTGGTGTTACTGGTGTACGTGATGATTGTAAGTATGCAATAGGATGAAAGAAAGCAATAATAAGGAGTAAAAATGGAAATCAATTCTGACGCTATCAGTGACATGCTTTTTGACTTAAATGACGTAATTAAGGTACTGAAGCACCATTCAACCAATAATGAGATGCTAAGCGACTACCCCTCTGACTCAATAAGTGAGCCAGTAGAGACTTTGTTTGACCTGCCCAAAGATTTTGAGGGGACACAATTTACCATTGGTGATTGTTTGGAGACAGTTAAAGACCACGTTCTACAGCTTAGTGAAGGATAAATTTTCAGACTATAACATGACTAGCGAACATCCTGACTGGTTTAAATCGTATATTAGGCAACAATATCTAATAAAAGAAATTCCTAAAGCGATAGAAAAAGTTAAGAAAGATATTGAAGAATTAAAAGAGGATATGAAAGAAAAAAATGGTAACAAAGTGGAGTAAAAGTTTCACAATACACAGGACAGGCTGTAACAAATGTAGTGGCACAGGGTGGCAACTGTTAAGTAACCAAGAGCCTGTTTGGTGTGATTGTCGTCCAAAGAAACTTAGATTTAAAGATGAACAAACTAAAGAACGCAACAAATTAACACCTAAAATGCGTGTTGCCGTTTTAGAGAGAGACAGATGGACATGTCGCATGTGTGGTCATGGCACAGCATACTCTAACAATTACGTTGAAGGGACAGAATTAGAAGTTGACCACATACACCCTGTATCAGATAAAGGTCGAACAACCCCAGACAATCTGCAAACTTTATGCAAAACGTGCAACAGAGGCAAAGGATCGCAAAACATCAAACCTGATGTGCGAACTATTTGACAATTAGTTAACAATATTATAAAATTATATTTACCTAAGAAGGAGGTAATCTGAATGGTCGAAACTACAAGGATGTCAGAGAGAGATTTTATCTTAATGATTCAGTACGCTATGGAGAAAGATTCTATAACAGAGATAGCAAGGAAACTAAACTTTTCTAGGAATACTATTTACAAGAAGTTTAGTCAATATAATATTCCTTTCTTGCCTAGTCAAAGAAACGTAGAGTCTATGGCTACTTTAAGTCCAGAATTAGCAAGTATACAGTTTGATATGAAGACTTTGACAGAACTAGAGATATCTTTGCAAGGTACTAGAGATAAGTTTGAAGAAACTTTAACTAAGTTACAACTTGCAAAAGATACTATTGTTAGTCAGAGTTTGTCTAGTGCAAGGTAGTATACGATCAATACCTAGAGAAATTGCTCTTGAATGGGTACTACATAAACACTACGCTAAACGCATACCTTCTATAACCCATTCGTTTGGGTATTTTGAACAAAGTGTTTTACAAGGTGTAGTCACCTATGGTATTCCACCTAGTCCCAGTTTATGTATAGGACTTTGTGGAGAGGAATATAGATATATTGTTTATGAATTAAACAGATTATCTATATTGGAAGACCATGACAAAAACTTAGCAAGTTATTTGGTATCAAATAGTATGAAGTTAATGCCAAAACCTAGCATTATAGTTAGTTATGCAGATACTAGCATGGGTCATGTTGGATATGTGTATCAAGCTACTAACTTTATATATACAGGGTTGTCGGCAAAACGTAAAGAGTGGAGAGAGATAGGATTGAATACGCATAGTAAGTCTGTAGTAGAAATGTACAGCTTAGAAGAAAGGTTGAATAATCCTACTAGGTTTGAACATGTGCCTAGACCACAAAAACATAGGTACATATATTTTTTAGGAAATAAAAGGGAAGTTAAGGAGTTCAAAAAAAAATTAAATTATGATGTTATGCCTTATCCAAAAGGAGAAAGCCATAGATACGAAAACGATACAGTAGTATCTCAACAGATGGCATTGATTTAGTGGTCTGTGGTGTGTCCACACCACTAATAAAATAAGAGGGATTGCGTATACAATACAATCCCCCTTACCAAAGGAGGCAAACACATTGTAAACAAAATGTGTCGCTATGAAATTAATTATAGTATACACATTCATCCTTACAAATTGCAATTTTTCTAATGTTTTGTATTGGTAAGTGTTTAGCTAGGGGTTGACAAGTTAACACTATTGTGATATAATAATGTCAGGATTCAAAAATTTAATCTGTTTGCTTAGGAGGCATAACATGAATAGAAAAGAAGAAATTTTTACCAAAGATGCTAAACGTTTGTATGGAATAAGTCCTTATTCTGTGAGAAATTATTCCAATTTCAAGGATGGCTCTATGACTAGAGTATTTGAATGGTTTACAGAATCATGGCACTTTGACCATAAAAGAAAAGAACTTATAGAAATAGTAGAGGTTGATTCAGTATTTGCCGATAGAGGAGTATTGGCAACCTTGAAAGGTCTTGCTAAAGAAAATGAAGAAGTAGCAAATGGTTACGAAGATGCAGGATTTACTTCAATAGCTTTGGTCAGACGATTGTATGAAGAACCTGCAGGAGAGTTTGAAGAAGACAGAGACTACATATACTTTGACCTAGAAGGTAACCCAGAAAGTGAATTGTTTACCATCCCTAAAGATTTTCTTAAAGAAATTGAAGAGAACAAAGAATGGTTAGGTAAAGTAGGCGTAGGAAAATCAACAGAGCGATATACCCATTTGACCTATTGGAGTTAATTAAGTAGCGGGTTGGGTTGTGTTCTTGAATCCTGAGCATAGCCCAACTCCATAAAACAGGAGGGCAGAATGAGCCACGAAGGTAACGACACATTGATGGAACAACTTAGAGAAGAATTAGCCGATCCACGCATACGTGTAAGGATGAAGGTTGGAACTAATTCTAAACATGAAATTCAATGGGAAAATTCTATTGAAGTTATTGATCTACTTAGCAATTGTGACGAAGTAGTTACATTAGTACAAGAAAAATCTGATTTAATTTCAGATTATTTACACAGACGATACGACCTACAAGGAGGAGCGTAATGCCTAAATTTAATTTAGACGATTATGAAATGGTTAAGGATAGGATTCCATTGTTTTTTGCAGAATATCCTGACGGCAGAATTAATACAGAAATAATTTCTGAATCAGCTAATGGCGTAACTATAAAGGCTTACTTATATAAGAGTCTTGAAGAACAAGTTTCTTGTGCTCCTGTTAGTACAGGTATTGCAAGAGAGGTGCCAGGTGGGTTTATTGATAAGTATTATGAGAACTGCGAAACATCATCTATTGGCAGAGCACTTGCTAATATAAATTTATATAGTGGGGATCGACCTTCTTTTGAAGAGATGAACTCTGCTAAGTCAATGAAGGAGACAAAGAAGACAAATACGTCTGTCTCTGAGCCTTCTAAGACAGCTAAAAAAGACATTGTGATAAGTGATCCTGGGGCTGTTGCAACAGAGAAACAAGCTATTTGGTTGAAAAGGTTTGCACAGGCTAACATCATTAATTATGATGACGTGTTTGACGAAGATGGAAACGTGATTATAACAAAGGGATTAGCGAGTGACATGATGGATGACGCATTTCCTAAATATAACGAGTGGCAAGAAAAGAAAAAGAAAGAAAATTCAGGTCTAGCATAAGCATTATTAGTGGTGTTATATGATACGATCTAGGGAAGAAAAAGTTAAAGACTTAATTGATAAACAGACAGAAGAATTGCAAGCTATTAACCAAAAGGTTTTAGCTTGTGATTGTCAGGCAGATTGCAGTATGCATCTTTTTGCTATGCGTCAAGTTGAATTGACTCGTCAATTAATGGACAAGCTAGACGAATATTTAATGCAATCTATTGATGCAAAAATATATGTTACTGACTTAGGCATCTTGATGGATGGGATTGAAAAGTTTGCCGAACATAAAGTAAAAGAAAAAATGTATCACTCGGACGTACAACGAGACAAGTCAAACCCAAGACAAGCACCTACTACGTTGTACAAAAAAATAGGAGATAGAAATGGAGCAAATCATAGAAAGGAAAGGGACTAAATATATTGTTACATATCCAGAAGACAGTGCATATGAACATATTAATATTCAATATAGAGCCATAGACAAACATGGATATGCGTTAGCTACTATATGGTATGGAACACATAAGGTATACAGAGAAAGTAGAGTTAACATGGTATCTGAGAGGGCTTTAAATGCAGTAGCATTAGCTTGCAATAATAAGGCACCCGGCTTTGAATGGGGAGATATTATTGGAGAGGCAAACGATCTTATAAGAAGTACTCATGATGAAGGCAATGAAGTAGTTAATTTAAAGAACGGCAGTATTTCAGACACACTACAGTATCATGTTGATCCATTTTTAATTCGTAATCAACATAACTTATTGTACGGAGATGGTGGATTAGGTAAGTCATGGTTTGCTTTGTATCTAGCATCATTGGTAAGCACAGGAACTCCACATGGCAAACTATATCCAGAACCTTCTAATGTTCTTTACTTAGACTATGAGGTAGACCAACAGGACATGACAAACAGGTTTCATGCATTGTGTGAAGGTCTTGGAGTACAGGCCCCAGACTTACATTACAGAAAACAATTTGTATCTATAGCAAAAGATGAAGACAGACTTAGAGATATAGTTGCAGAATTAAATATTGGCTTTGTAATCATTGACTCTGCGGCAGCCGCCTGTGGTGGCGAACCAGAAAATGCTAGTGTTGCATCACAATATTGGAACTCATTGTCTTCTTTAGGATGTACAACACTTACAATAGCACACGTATCTAAAGCAGAAGCTAGTGAAAAGGGTACTTCTACGCCATATGGCTCTGTGTTTTGGCGTAACTATGCACGAAACGCATGGGAAATAAAAAAGAACAACACACCTAACAAACTAGAAACACATTTTGGTTTAACACAAACTAAGATAAACTCTGGGGCAGGTGATCGTCCAAGAAACTTTAAGTTTATTTTTGATAACGCAAAACTTGCTACTGTCGTTAACGTGGTAGAAACAGACGTAACTGAAAATGACAACTTGATGGAGACAGGATCGGCAACTCAACAGGCTATTGCTGTAATAGAAAAATCAAGATCATCTTTTTGGGCTAACAGTGACACTAAAGAGTTTGGTGGCGTAACTGCACAGGATTGTGCTGATGTGTATGGTAAGACAGCTAACTCGTACAGTTTAGCTTTTAGTAGAAACTCTAATATATTTGTACAAGTTAAAAAAGGTTATTACGATTTAAAGGCTGTGCGAGAAGAAGATGAAAGATTGTTTATGCAAGAACCACAACAAGCAATCCAATTTACTGACAGAGTTTAGACGATGGCAAAACATTACGTAGAAGTACAAGAACTTTATGTTAAAAGATACGTAATTAAATTACCCATTGAGTTTGCCACTGATGAAGAAGCAGAAGAATATGTTAAAAAATTTGGGGGACAACCGACATTAGACGTTGAACAAGCAAGTACAAAATACAGACTGATACATTCATTTTGTAAAACAATTGACCCTGATAAACACACATCTAGCGAAATAATTGTTTCTGTTAAAAAACCATGAAACTTGTATTAGATCATCTACCAAACCCTGATGCTAACCCTAACAAAAGATCAGGGTATGCTAGAAACAAAAGAGGTGGAATATACAACCCTAAATTATCAGAAGCTAAGAAAGTTGACCGAGAAGAAATTAAAATACTTGTATCCCAAACAGGTTGGGACAGACCCCCAATGCAAAAAGCACACATTACAATTACTTGGAGGTCTGCTGATAAAAGAAATCGAGACATTGATAACTTGTTATCTGCAATGAAAGGAACTATTGATGGCTTGGTTGTTGAAAGCGTTATATTTGATGATTCAGCTAAACACTTGTCATACACCTTATACTATGAATGGGGAGATGACGTAGAAAAAGATGAAACTATATTAGAAATTCAGGAAATCAAATGAAAGAATGTAAACATCATTGGATAGTAGAACCACCAAGTGGTCATGTTTCAAAAGGCGTTTGCAAAAACTGTAAAGCAACTAAAGATTTTTATAACTCTAATCCAAAAGATACGAAAATCCCAAGATATAACAAGAAAACTGACACTACAGTGATGACACCTGATGTATATGTGTCAACTATAGCATCAAGACGATACTTTGCTAGGAGCAACCGATAAAAATCGCTGTACGTGGCTCACAGAGCCCTTCTAGCTACGAGAACAATTGCACTTTTGTGCCTGAGTCTCTTCTATCTTAGAAAGTCTTTCTTCTATTTTTTTAATTTTTTCTAACACACC
>Ga0208299_1002827_pt1 | contig 11393 bp, 10 predicted proteins | sample 15_taG_FD_184089 | JGI IMG/M metagenome (GOLD analysis project Ga0208299, IMG submission 184089) | Marine viral communities from the Subarctic Pacific Ocean - 15_ETSP_OMZ_AT15312 metaG (SPAdes) (version 2) | ecosystem: Environmental > Aquatic > Marine > Oceanic | place: Pacific Ocean | collected...
TCGCTGTATGATTATTATGGAACTTGCCGCTTCTATAAATCATAGAACACTCTTCTTTGTCATCGAACGCTTGAAATAACATTAGCTATAGACTATTATTTTCTTTTAAAGAAGTCAAGTATCTTTTTTGTTGTAGGATGATTTCGGAAAGAAATATTGTTGCTTGAAATATACCACTTTGATCAAATTTGTTCATAACTCTTTTTATAATGCGATTAGAAATTTTTTTGTTTATTGCCTTCATAAGCCCATTTTCTATCAACCTTAAACGGACATATTTACCAAATAAAAATCTTTCAGAGTACATTTCTAAAAACTTTTCATATGAAGGCACCATTTCTCCTCCCTCAACGTTAGAAAATTCTACTTCTCTAGGCCTTCTTGTAACTTTAGTTTTATATAAAGACGACATAACATCATTTTTCACACAATTGGACGTTTTAATTTTATTAATATAAGGCCGTGTAGAAATTATAGTAATATATGAACCATATAAATAACTTTTAAGCGCTTCGTAGCTTAAATATTCTGATTGATAATAGTTTGTGGCAAACATCTCTTCTCTTGTAGTCAAGCCGTATGGTTCCATATATTGTTTCATAAACTGTGAATTTAAATTTGCGACAATAGACCATGGTATATGTTTATTAATATAAAATCCATAAGACGCAGCTAATCTCGCATAATCAGTAAAAAAATCGTTAGAAAGGTAGTTTTTCCATTTTATGTTATCATCATCATATTCGTCTGTTGCAAACTCTATAATAAGACCACTACATGCGTTGCTAATACCATTTGAAAGTAGATATGCAGTTTTTGTAAAAGGTAGCGATGGTGCTGATTTTGCATATGCCAAGAATTCGTCTATAAAATCAGAAAAATTGTTTATTTTGCTATATTGCGATAAATCATTTAAAAGAAAATCACCAAAAGGAGGGTGGATTACATTTAGATAATATTCATGATATTTATCTGTTACATCAACCCAAGCTTTAACCGGCTTTGTAACATCGAGTATAGAAGACATACAAGTTCGTAAGCTTTTTACGGCCGTATCGGCAGCGCTGGCAAAATCGTTATAAGCATCGGCAACGAAATTAATCGCAAATTTGTTATTTCTAATTGGTTTGAGCAAGCTAGAATCTGGAAATACTGGACGGCCGAGGGTGTCTACTTTCCCAAACAAAGGCCTTTTATACCAAATGTCAATTGGTTTTGGGGTATTAACTGAATATACTTCGTCCGATGTTTTATAATATTTTCTTTGCATAAAAAGATAATCTGAAGGTAGATCATTTTTTCCAAACGGTTCGACTGATATTCCATATCTTGGCATTTATTTAATCACCTTAATCGGCATTGGTCCAGCCATCGCTTTCCATTGCTTTTTCGGCAGCTGCTTCCTGTGCTGCAGCTTTCTTGGCGGCGGCCGACTGCTTCTTCTTCATTTCTTTGTTTTGTTTCTTTAGTGCTTTCGTTTTTGCCTTCATTTCTTGTAATTTTCGCTCATTCTCGCTAGCGAGACGCGCAGTTTTCTCCTCAGTAGTTTTAATTTTCGTTTGCAGACGCATTGCCTTCGCTTGTTTAATAGCAGCTGGAAGGTTTTTATCTGAGGTATCTTTCACTCCATGGACCAATGCTAGAACGCGATTCGCAAGGACTGCTCCTAATTTTTTTCCGGCAGAAATAGTCAGATTTCTTATCGTTTGTGTTGACAATGCCAAATGGCCAGTTACAATTGTCGTAAAATGTCCACCAGCTTTATATGAGTGAGAAAGTTTAGTAACAGCATAATAGCCATCTAAATGAAACCAACTTTTTGCTTGCTTAGTGTTCAAAGATGGCGACTCTATATAAAAATAACTTCCTAACTGAAAATATGGGGCGCCCATCAAAGTCAGTTCTATGGTAAAAAATACAGGGATGTTTCCTTTGTCCGTGGCTCCTTCTATCGCTGTTTTGTTCATTTCATATACCGCTTTTTTCAAACCTTCATCTGCGATTTCTGTTACTTGTATCTTTTTCTGCGCTCCTCCAGCGGGCCCGCCAATAAACATGTGTGGTATATTACTTTTTTTATTTGCAGAAAAATTGCCTCCTAGTAATGCTAAATCTTGGCTTCGATCATCTTGAGCATGAATTACAACTCCAACATAAGAAGTATCATGGGCGCTATTGATGATGTTTTTTGGTTCGCGATCTATAATGTAACTGTTGCCATCTTTTTGAAGTGGATAAGTGTAAAACAATGGCTTAAAGTTGTTTTTTGTGCTTGTGTTTTTCAGTAAAAGAAATTTCCTTTGTTGAGCCAACACCAGTATGTGTAAAACTTCACGTATAAGTTCTTTTATGGTGAAAGTGTTTTTATTATTTCCTGTCAATTTGTCACCAAACATTTTTTGTAGCGCATCAATATCAATAGGTATATCATATAATGAAAAAGTTTCGTCGCGACCAGCTTGAAGCACGCTCTTTAAAGTAACGTTATTTAACATAAATATAGTGTGTCTTACTTTAATGTCGTCTTTTCCTGACCCATTTTCTTTAATATGTTTTATTAGTATACGCAATAAGTCTCCAAATAAGATATATTGAATGCTTTTATAAAACATCAAATCATGCTCAATCTTTGTTTGACTCAGTTCTCCTCCAATATCTTCAGTTAGTTTAGTAATCTTTGAGTTGGCTTCTTTGAGTTCCTCACTTCTTACCTTCAGCGCCTTTTCGATATATCTACCTTGCTTTTCGAGGCCCGCCTTGCTTGTTGCAGTCGCCCCCAATCGAATGTCGTGACTGACGTCGGTTTGGCTACACAGGCCTGTGTCCATTCGATACTGTGGCCTTTCCATCCCCTTTGGTTCATTGTGGACTTGCCGGCCTGCTAATACACCGTTGGTCTCAAGAACGTCTCGCAAACCGGCCATTTGCCATCGGTCGGCGCATGAGCCCGCGAGCTGGGTGTCTAGTCTTTCTTTTTTCCATAGTTTCTTTTCGTTAACACGTTTTTGTAAATCTTTAAGATTATTTATATCTGCAGCTAATATTATAGCTTTGTTTTTCTCGTGGGCAAGATTGCCTGCCTTTTTTTTCGCAGCCTTCTTAGCTGCGGCCTCGTGTTTCTGCATCAGCGCAGCGTAAGTCTTGTTGTCAGTCGGCTTTTGCTTGGGCTTCTTTGAAGTCGGAACAGCGCTAGAATCAAAATAATCTTTAATCCTGTCTGATATGATAGATTCTTTATAATCATGCATATCATCAGGGTCAAGTTTTGTCTCCCCAATTAACTCTTTCTGCGACCATATTAGTTTTTTCAATAGGTTATTAATTTGTTTTTTGCGTGATATTACTGTTTCCGCGCGGTAGTCGGCTATTTGCCTTTTGACGGCGGCGTCCATGGCTGCAAGCCTCCTTTCAATTGGTGCAAGGAGTCTTATTTGGTCTTCGATTAGACCTAAACGGTCGCCAAACGCTTGCATAAGAGCACTTTCGCTTGCAACAGCGCTAAGAACTATATCTTCGTCTTGCGCATTGCGGCCGGGGCCTGAGCCACGGAGGCCCATTAAGCCCCCCGCAGCGCTGCGGGGGAGCTTCCCGCGGGCCTTTGAGTATGCTTCTTTAAAGCCTTTTCCTCCTATTTTGCCACCAGCGGCAAAATAATCTTGAAGCGGGGCGAGGTGTGTAGCGGGATCGTATCCGCCCGACGAGTCCGGAGAGTATGCAAGCATGGTCTTTAACAGATCTGTGGGTTGGACCTCTCGCACGTTTTTCAGCTTATCCGCATAAGGCTTCCCGGCAGCTTTCATAGTGCGCTCGGACACAAACACTTCCCTGCGCTGTTTCTCGTTGAGGGGTCTAAAAACAAAAGTACCATATCGAAATGGTTTATCTTGCAGCGTTTTAATTTGTGTTTTTATTGGCTTCATTTCCTCCTCAATAGACTTTTTTTCCTTTGCGCCGATTTTCTGCATGAGCGCAATCCGTGCTTGTTCCTGCTTCTTTTGATCCTCTAAGTCCAAAATTAAAAAATTAAATTTTTCATCATCTCCCACCAATGACTCTTCAATAGCTTGAAATTTGACTTTTACACTAGTTTTTAAGTTCTCCTCTATATTTAAATCACTCTTAATAAATGAAAGATTAGCTATAAAAGTTTGTACATCTTGTCCTAGTGCATATTTGTTTCTTAATTCCTCGTTAGCTGTCGAATAGCCTATCTCCAGCTTAAGACTGTGAGCCCATTTTGCTTGCGATGAAGACCCTAAACCGCGAAAAAGATCAGCATAAGTAATGGTAGATAAACCAGGAACTGGATTTAAAAAGGTATTGATAGAATCAAAAACAAGGTTCAGCGTAGTATTATATATTCGGCCAGTAACTGGATTTGCTGATCCATCAATCTCCATGTCAAAACTTTTTAACCCTATTGCATTGCCGCTGTAATAATAATCTGATGTGTTAGTTAGTGTTTTGTTTATATTTGTAGGTGCTGTTAATGGGATTGGAATACACATCCCCTGCAATACAAGATATAATTTAATTTGTGGCGTCATTTGCGCATATTCATGCGGGCTTAACATGGTTAAAAAGTCATATAATCCGTTAAAATCACCCCGGGTTTTATTCGCAATGGTCTTGTTTACTGAATCATCAACATCGTAGCTACGCGATGATCGCTTAGCAACGTGTGCAGTGTACTCGGATGTATTACTAGCCATCCAATCCAACAAATACATTTGCTTATTAAAATAAAGCTCTTGTAGTCGCTTTTTTTCTTTTTTCTTTTCAGCATCGGATTTTTTAGCTGCAGCTGCTACGTTATTTGACGCTGCTTTTTCTTTCTTTTTCTTCGCCTTGAGCGCCGCCAACGCACTCCAGTCCCCCTTTATCCCTTTTACCATATTATATCTCCATCGCGGATAATAAAATTTCCAGCGGTGTAGGAATAAACATAGTGTCACCTACTGATATATCTGTTTCTAGAGGTGTATTATTGATAAAAGCTATTACCCACCAATAACCCGCGCTTCCATAATAGTGATGGGCAAGTTTAAACAATCTATCGCTTGAGGTCCAAATATGTGGTTGGAAGTTTAAACTTGCAAAAACACTATCATCCAAGTTAAATCTATCAAAAGAAAAATGAGCAATAGAATTCATATCTCTTCTAGAAATAATGTCTTGATATTCGACATTTTGATTTATAACAATTGTGGTGTTTCTGTATCTATTAATGCTCATTTTGTTTTCTTAGGCCTAAATCCTTGCGGGACGGTATCCGTCGGGTTCTCGCCCGAACCGCTATTGTCAGCTGGCGTTAGCGTACCCGCGCCCGCTGAATATGCAAATGACCCATCTGCCATCCTGAACCCCTTATCGCTCCAACCGGGCTGTACAGCGTGAAGTACAGTAAGATCAAAAGTAATCTGAAATAGTCTTTCAAGTTGACCTTTCACTGTGTTTTTACCCGGTATTCCGCGCGCAGAACCAGGATTAATATTTAAGGCTTTGATATATCCTTGCACCTTAGGTATATATGTATCGCCTTTAAAGCTAACTTCAAAAAATGGTGGCGCTTTTAAGGCAGTGCCGGCGTCATTATATCGTGGATAATTGAACCTTACAAACTTATCAACTTGCTTCATCATCTCCAGCGCGGCTGTATTCTTGGAGGCATATATAGTAAAATCAAATTTGATATTTCTATTAGTATGTGAATATGTTGCGATTGGATCCATTTTACCATATGCTTGTTCTTCGGACCATGTAGGGCTAAAATTTTGCTGTATTATGCATTTAACGGTGTTAAACGTGACTGTTGGAGTCTGAGGCACGTGCAACGCTTTGATATTTAGTGTAAACTGAGATCCGATTTCGTTTCTTAACGCAGTTGAGGTAAGTGCAGCGCCGGTCGCAAGGGCGGCGCCTGGTGTCGGTGACGCCATTAGATATTAATCTCCATATGTGTCTCTAGAACATCGGTTGCAATTCTGCGTGTATGTTTCGCTAGCACATCACTATCTAGTTTCAATGTTACATTAATTATTTGTTCTTTCTTTAAATCCTCCGGTGGTGCCGGTGTTTGCGTTGGTGGTAAAGTGGTCATATTTGTGACTACGCTAGCCAATGTTTGTAGGTTTTTGTTATTTATAACACTGCTTGCTGGCGGCGCAACCGTTAATTCTGGTTTCGCTCTGCCATCGCTAGAATCGCCAGTAATTATTGCTTGACCGTTGGCTACTTGTGCGATACTAGTACCACTCTTTCTCTTTACATTGTCTGTACCACCTTCGAATTCATCGATCATTCCTAGCACAGCGTTCGTGCCGGCTGCAATGACCCTGTGTGGCGAAACGGACTGCGCCACGCTGGTTATCTTGTCGCCTACTGAAGAAAACCCCAAAGCAGATATTATCTTACCAATCAGTCCTGCGCCCTCGGCTATGAGTGTAATCACCCCTAAGAACGGGACTGCTAGCGCGTGGGCTACGCCAGATATGAGATACGCCATACCTTTTAATATCATTTTAAAAGCACTTTTAAGTAACCCTAACAATCCCATAAAGGCACTGCCCAACCAGTCAAAAAGCGCGCCCCAGTGACCTTGCATAGCATAAATTATCAACCCTAGAGCAACAAGACCGGCGCCGATGGCCAGAACAGGCGCCATAGCTGCCCAACCCGTTGCCGCTGCAGCCGTTTCCGCAGCTGCGACCCCGAACCACATCGTCTTTATCATATTTAAAAATAGACTGATTTTATAAAAACTTTGCATAGCAAACACTATACCACCTATTATGGTTGCAATGGGGAGTATGGCTTTCTTGAATTCGAGCCATTTCTCATGCATCCATTTGACTTTATCACCGGCCTTGGCCACGGCTGCAGCTACGGCCTCTTGGGCTAGCACTTCTCTCTCTTGTAAAAGTATTTTCCTTTCAGCCTCTTTTGCTAGCTTATCCTGCTGACTGGCTAATCCTTCAGTAGCTTCCATAGCTTTGTCTATATCCTCAGCATTAAAAATCTTTTGCGCAACATCAACTCCAACGCCCATAGACTGCGCTATCAAATCTTTTTGGAAACGACCAAGTTGATCAAACTGTTTACCGCTTTGTGCCATAGCATTTCTAAGCATCTCAATTCTTTCTTCTTCTGTAGCGTTTAACAGGTCCATCGAGTTTAAAAGAGGGCCACCAAGCATATAATTCAATTTGGCCGCAGAGTCTGCTGCGCCTTCAAATGTATCGAATTGTTTTGCAACATTGAGAAGATCGCTCATTTCTACGCCGGCTTTTTTAGCTGTAACCGCTAGCTGCTTAAACATAGCAACCCCTTTTTCTTTACCATATCTCATAAACATGCCCATATTGCCATTTAAATCCGACATTAACTTGTTGGGGCCAACTTTTAATGCTCTCGCAAAAGTGGTTATATTTTCAGTTAGCTCCTTCACTTCTTTAGGAGTAGATTTAAAACCTTTGCTTAAATGATCTATAGTTTTAGCGGCAGTCTCTGCTTGAACTCCAAAACGTCCCAATACTACGGTATGCTCGGCCATCATTTTTCTTTGGTCTGCCTCAAGATCTGAAAAGGCCAGGGAGTTTTCAAAAAGGCCTTGATATGCTTTTTCAGTTTCTGCAAAAGTATAATTCAAGCCGTTAAATGTCTCTTTAAGCTTTTCCATTTCTTCACCGTATTCTTCAAGCGCACCGGTCGTTCTTACAAAGCGAATATCAGTTTCTGTTAGTTGCATCCATGGACCATTAATATCCATTATACTTTGACCAAAGGATGTGCCCATTTCTCCCAACTTACCAAAAGTAGTTTTTAACACATTGGCCTTTGTTGCCATTTTTGCAAATGTTTTCTGCGCTTTGTCGAGCATATCAGGCATACTGCCGCCTTCGGCGCCTATATCAATTAAATGATCTAAGAAGGTACCGGCACCAGTTACTAAGCCGAGTTGCTGTTTGACTGAGTTTTCTAAAAGGGCACCAAACTCACCTTGAGATTTGACTGTCCTTTCTTTTGCAACAACATCTTTAGCAGCTTCTTTATTTAAGTTTTTTTGACTGGATATCTCTTCTTCTAATAATTGATTGATTTTGGCTTCATCGGTGATGCCACTGACATTAATGTCGGCAATCTTTTCTTTTTCAGCGGCTTGCGCATTAAGCACATCCAATTGCTTGTCTAGGTTTTGAATCGTTAATGCGTGTGTTTTTTTATCCTCTTCGCTAAACAATTGCAACTTGGCATCAATGGCAAATTTCTCGGTGCTGATTCTCTTTAACTCTTCTAAGGCTTTTAGCCTTTCTTCGTCTGCCTTTTGTGTTAGTTTTAAAACTTCTAAAGTTTTTTCAGCGTCTGTTGCAAATTTTGCCTGTTTGTCCCAAATGTTTGTAAAATGCTCATCTAGTATTTGTGACCCCTCGCCCATATCCTCAAGATGTTTTTTTATTTCTGTAAAAGCATAATTAAGCTTAGCTGCTTCGCCGCCGAGATGGCCAGCATTGCCGCCTGCTGTTTCGAACTCTTCTTTGATTTTGGTAATAACTTTCTTAAGTTGATTAGCAAGTTCAAGATCTTGTGGAGTAATAGGTCCATCAGCCACTGGTTATGTTCCTTATTTTAATGGCCATTTGATGCCAGTTTCTTGTTCAAAACTGCGAACTGCTTTTTCCAACGTATAACGACTGTTTAAAACAACTGGATCATTGAGTCCATTTTTCAAAAAAGAATCCATATACTTCTTTTCAGAAGCTACAACAGCAGCCAAAGCCTGAACATCTTTGGGGCTTCCTTTAATTGTGAAATATTCACGAAAAGAGGCGCCAGAAGGGGCAAACATATAATAAAGCATTTGTTTAAGTTTGGCACCGAACTTAACAAGAGAAGGACTCTCTTGCAATAATCTTGCCTCATTTAAGTCGATAACAATTTTGTCTTTCATACAGATAAATAGTTATTTAACTAAAAACGTGGTGGTCCAGAAGATTTATTATTTGAAGTAGCTTTTTTCACTTCTTCATTCTCTTTTTCTTTATGACTAGCTAATAGTTTAAAATACCAATCTCTAAGACCAATCGGAAGGCTATATAGCTCAAACAAGCTCCAGCCTCCATAGTATTTCATATAAAAGAATTGTTCATATATGTTTTTAATATATTCAGGACTTAGGCCAAAAAAACTCCGCATTGAGCGGAACCTCCACAACACCATCATGATCACACTCTTCACATTCAAAACTGCAAGAAAGATCAACATCGGGAACAATTTTGCCATATGCAGCTCTAAGATAACGACTATCTAAAGCGGACATTGAAGCAATATAGGATTTTACATATTCCCTATCAGAATTGCCGTTAACAGAATAAATCATTTTTTCGTATTGTTTTGTGATCATTCCAAGATTTTTCTTCTTTGCCTTTTTATTTAGAGTATTATCTTTTAATAATCTCAATTCTAGTTTTGTTTTTGTCCTGGGGATGGGCAACATTATTATTTGACGATCATAATCCACCTCAGCATCAAATTCTTCTAAGTATGACTCATAATCGTTATTTTGTATTTCTTCTAAATCAAACATATGTGTCTGTTTTTTATTACAAGAGGGACAAGCAAACTGTGTTTCATATTCGGAACCATATCCATGTATACGACAAGCCACTGTCAGAGCGTTTTTATCGCCTATAAGCATGTCCCTTATTCTCATTTTTGGTTCAACGAGTACCGATTGTAAAAGTCTATCAATGGCGGTACCGTTCTTGAGAAAACTTTGATTAATAAGAATATCTTCTTCTTTTGTAGTCATATGTCTAATCTCAACGGTCTTTCTTTCGTGAAGAGGGTGTCCTTCCTCGTAAAAAAGCCCTTTACTCGGCAATTCAACGAGTTCCGTTGGAACAATAAATTGCATTACTTGAGTTGTAGGTGGAACATCTGTATTTGGCTGGAGGTTGTCAGTTGGTTCTTCCAGGCCTAATCTATCTTGATTATTTCTCATCTTTCCTCCGAAAGTCTTATATATTATATATAATAATTATTAATATTTTTAATTTTAATTACTTCGACTGGGCGGGCTCAGGTCTCCTCGGGGAGCCGGCGCATCGCCATCAAGGGGGCCTGTTCAGGAACCCGAGCCGCAGCGGGCGCCGCTTCACCGACAGTAAGCCACGCATTAGTAATACCCCAAGTCATCTTAACAAGGCTAAATCCGTCCGAATTATAATCATAATTACTGCCAAACTCTATCTTCTCTATCATAGCGCCAGTAAAGGTCCATTTTTCTGCTAGACCACCAGATGAATTAATGCGGGAAACAGTCAATAGCCATCGCGTATTGTCATCGGTAGAGGTCATCGGCTCCGGTGGGCCGCTGGCGCCATTCTGACTCGAAAGATACGGCTTCGCAATGCGAAGCCATTCGTGCAGTGTGGCGGTGTTGTTATATGATTCTGAGGCGAAATCATAAGCCTCCATAGTAATAGATTCCCAGCCAACTTCGCCCGGTACCATCATTGGCAGTCCTTGCACGTTGTTATTGAAAATTGGCGTAACTTTCTGTTTGTATTGTGGAGCAGTAAAAGAACGCATCGTCCATTGCGGGATTTTATAAGTTTCACCCTTCAATATAGACTCAGCTTGGCCAACCCAACGATAGTCTCTTTTAGGTTCTGTGTTGACTGAGTTCCAAAATGTCATATTTTACCAATTGATTGTTATGATTTTAGCGATACAAAATCGTTAACCGCCGTGCTCGTATGACCTAATTGCGCATGATCATATGATATTGTTAATGTATAATTGACAATATCATCAGTGTCATAACTAAGTTCCCCAAAATCCACTCCTATTACAAAAGGATTAACGAGATTCCATGTTTCTATCGCTGCACCGGTGGCATTAATCTGTTGTATTCTCACGCCGCCAAGTGCCGCTTGAGCTGAGGCTTTTGAAACAGTTACCATTACATCTGGGGTATTTGATAACGGACTATTATAGCCAGAAGCTTGTAATATATTCATCATAATAGCGCTAGCATCTGGTGTGGCTGGATCAATAATAGTGACAGTAACATCTTCCCATTTCATTCGACCAGGATATTTAAAAGTGTGTCCAATATATTTAACCTCTTGAGCGCCATCCATAGTAAAGTTTGGCTTTTTAACTGATTTTATATAATAAGAAGCCAAATTTGTCGCGGCGCCCCCTAAAGTCATCACAAACCTAAAAGCCCTTTTAGGCTCTACTGTAACGTCGTTCCAAAATGTCATTTACTGAATCTCCTTATATCTCACCTATAAATAGTCTATCGTTTTATTAATCCTCGAATGAAGCGCCAGAATCTGTAATCACAAAATCAATCGCAATGAACTCAATCGCTCGCGCAGGCTTAA
>Ga0208299_1002832_pt1 | contig 11376 bp, 9 predicted proteins | sample 15_taG_FD_184089 | JGI IMG/M metagenome (GOLD analysis project Ga0208299, IMG submission 184089) | Marine viral communities from the Subarctic Pacific Ocean - 15_ETSP_OMZ_AT15312 metaG (SPAdes) (version 2) | ecosystem: Environmental > Aquatic > Marine > Oceanic | place: Pacific Ocean | collected...
ATGTTTGCCATCCCTATTATAATTAATCTTATAATGAAAGTAATGTAACATATAATGATTGGAGTCACTAATGAACATAATGAAAATGGTAGCAGATGAAGTTCTATCCGATGAAGCAAAGGATGAATTTCTAACTGAACTAAACAAGTCTATTGATGTGCCTATTATTTCTGAAAAAACAGAAAGGGCAATCATGGAAGCAATCTGGAAGATTGTAAAATCTTTGTTTATGAAAAAGTTAGGTTTAGCTTAAAGCTATCCTTTAACTATTGTATATAAACTTAGATATGCCTAAATTTAGCAAACGAAGTAAAGACAAGTTAAAGGGTGTTGACACTAAACTTGTAAATGTACTGAATGAAGTCGTCAAATATTTTGACATCACCATAATAGAAGGTCTTCGTAGTCAGGAGAGACAAAATGAACTTGTTGAGCAAGGCAAAAGCAAAACAAAGTTTGGGAAACACGTCCAAGGAAAGGCGGTTGATATTGCACCTTATCCTATTGATTGGAATGCTAGGGATGACTTTCACTATCTTGGTGGGTTTGTACTTGGGATTGCTAATAGGCTGAATGTAAAAGTACGCTGGGGAGGGGATTGGAACGCATCCTCTCAATTTAAAGGACAAAGGACAACTAAGGATAATAAATTCGATGACCTAGTTCATTTTGAATTACTGGAGGAATAATATGCCATCAATCGACTTTCTAAAACACGCAATGTCAAAACTTGGAAACAAATTTGATAGCAGGTCACATATTGTACCAGATTCCAGACCAGAAGACCATTGGAGAAAACAATCTCCTGAGTCTCAAAAAGCCTATATGCAGAATGTAAGGAATAATTGGGATGGGAAACCTATGGTTGGCGTTGATGAAGACTGGAACTCACCTGAAGCTATAGAGGCTCAAGAACTTGCTTTTGGAATAAAAACTAATGTTCAAGGTGGAAGTAACTCTGATGAAAATTATTTTAGTTCATGGTCTAACCAAAATTCTCCATATTCAGATAAAGGCGTTTATAGTTCTTTTACAGAAGATGTGAATACAGGAAAGCAAACTAGTGTTTTCCAACCTACTAATAGAACTAATGAATTAGATGAACAAGGTAATCCAATATTTATACAAGAATTACCACCAGTAAATGTGTGGGGCAGGAGAAGAACTGATAAATAAGATGATTGGAGTCACTATTGAAAATCAAAGAAAGAGTGGTAGTATTTCCAGATATCCATTTCCCAAATCACGACAAGAAGGCATTTGAATGTGCTTTAAATGTTGTACGGGAAATAAAACCAACTGGTTTCTTATTACTTGGAGATGTGATTGATGGAGAATCTGTCAGTCATTGGCAATGGGCTAAGAAGAAAAGACCACCACTTGAATACCAATTGCCATTTATTGATAAAGAGATAGAGCAAGGCAATGATGGTTTAGATAAGATAGATGAAGTTCTAGATGAAGTTAAATGTAAGAAAAAACAGTTTGCACAAGGCAATCATGAAATATGGTTTGACCACTTTGTTCAGGAGAACCCCTACCTTGAACACTATGGGTCAAGACCTGCTTTTGGTTTTGATGAGCGTGGGTATGAGTGGCATCCATATGGTGAAGTTTTTAAAGTTTTTGGAAGCAAACTATATGCTTATCACGGTGGGCATTTCTCAGGTATTGCTCATGCAAGAACGCATGCTTTACAAATGGGGTGTAATATAATATATGGACATACGCATGACAGCCAGAAAGCAGTTATTACACATATCTCTGGACCACATATGGCGTATTCAATGGGGTGCTTAACTGATATGACTAAATCTTATCTAAAGGGTCGCCCAACAAACTGGACACATAATGTTGGTCTTCTTGATATTTTTTATAATGGAAACTTTAATCTTGTTGTACTTGATATTGTAGATGGAGTCACATCCTATGGAGGCAAAATAATAAGTGCCTAAGCAAGTAGTTGAAATAAAAGCATTTCATGCTGGAACCATATCAACGCCAGAAGAAGCTGATATACCATTGGACGCTACGCCAAATAGCCAGAATATAGAGCCAGTTAATGTTGATGGAAGACTCGAAGGTCGTCCAGAAGATGTAACTAAATTAGCTAGTGTAAGTGCAACATCAATGGCAAAAATAAATGATGATGGAACTAAGCATGTTATCTATTATGATGACACCGATGACAAGATAAAACAAGTTAATGACCTTGATGCATCTAGTCCATCTATAGTCACACTCTCAGGTAGTGCTGAGAGCTCCGTAAGTAGCCCTACAATGGAAGTAAATAACAAAGAGGTACATATAGGTACAGGTGCTCAGAATGACCCAAAATGGGCTGGTTTTATAGAGAATGTACAGTTTGATTCAGCCATCCCAACCACAGTACAATTAGCAGATGCTCAGTTAATAAATCCATCTGGATTTCCAGACATATATAAGGCTGTAGAAGTTGGTGGTTATATCTATGGTATTGAGTGGACAGGACAGCGTATATACAAGTTTAAAGTAAGCGATAAATCCTTTGTTAAACAATCAGAAACTCTATTTGCTAAAACGCAGGGAATTTGTTTGTCGGGTGATTCATCTCACTTATGGCTTATAGATGTTAATGGTTCTGAAACTCTTATAAATAAAGTTGATTTAGAAGATATGATTTCAGAGTTTAGTAATGTTGCTCATGGCTCTATTACTGAATTCTCAGATATACTTGTTACAGGTAATTCATCTTCTAACCGCTATTTATGGTTAAGTAGGAAATCAACATCTGTAGGTAATAACTCATTATATAATATCCAAGAATCTCTTATCGTTTCAACTGGGAGTTTATCTATACATAATAGAACGCCATCAGACAGCACGAATAGCGGAACTATTGGTGCTTGGCTTAATGATACAACTGCCCCACAACAAGCAGAGTCTTTTCCAGTTGACTATGTAGTTGGAAAAGTTTGCTTAGTAGATGTAGGTAGCACATCAAGGGTAGGTTGGGTTACGCAACCCGTAGTAGAAACTGGCTCTAATGACACATACTGGCAACATACAGGGGGGACTGGTACATCAAAAGCTATAATAGCACATCTTGTTATACAGCCAGTTTTAAATAATCAGTCTACATCTAGTCCTATGGATAAGATGTACCTTATAGGTTCAGGGGGGACAGCAGATTTTGTAGGTTCAAATACAATGTATTCTATGTCCACAAAAGCTGGTTCATACGGAATTGGTGCATTTGGTGCATCGGATGGGACAGGGGACAGTACTCATTTTCAAATAAATAATATGGATACTGATAGTGATTTTTCATCTAATCCCTATGCTACGGTTGCTCTTGCGATTGGAACATCAACAGACGAGTTACAGACAGCATATATTTTTAGACATACTAGTGATAGTAACATATCTGGCTTTGAAGGCAATGGAACTGGTAGGTGGATGCACGGGAGTGCTCTTAATTCTATGTCGTCAGCAAGAGAATCAGATATAAATATAACTTTTGAAGAAACTAGTGCTGACTACGGAGATGGTAGTACCACACCTAATGCCAAGATAGGCTTTAAAGCCAACTCAACACAATTTTATAAAGTGTCTTTCCTATATGATGGATACCAAGAATCCCCACTTAGTGATGACTTCCAATTTGCTGGAGTTGCCACAAATGGTAAGGGAGTTTCTGTTAAGGTAGAAATAAGAAACATAACTGACCTAAATAGAAGAGTGTCACATGTCTGCCTGTATAGAGCAGATGCAGATAATGTGAATGACTTTGTACAGGAAAGCGGATTCTACAGGTTGGTTGATGTAATGAAACTAGATACATCATGGACACTAGAAGAAGAAAGTGGTATCTGGTCAGATTATAGATTTAAAAAGATTACAGACAACAATAAGGCAGGTGCAAGCTATGATGCACGAACAGGGATATCAGAAGTCTTAACAGGAACTACGCCTAATTATTCTTTAAGCACACAATTAAACAATACTCACTTTATAGCAAATATAAAACAAGAAAGCCTAGGTGAATTAAATAATTATATCCTTAAGTCTAAACCTTTACGTTTTAATCAGTTTAATTATGTAGAAGATTTCTTAGCACTCCCGACTAAACCTACGGCTATACAAGGTTTTAATGGAAGATTATATGCATTTGACGAGAACAGAACTTATCGTATAGAGCCTAATAACTTTTATATAGAAGATATATACGAAGGTGTAGGGTGTCGTAATGCAGATAGTGTTATTGTCACAGAATATGGAATGTTCTTTGCTGATAAGAACAACATCTATATGCATGATGGACAAAGACCACATCCTATTGGCAATCCTATTCTAAGAGGAGATGATGCTGTAGTTATTGGAACTGACAATTACAGAACACTTCAATCTTATACAAAACTTTCTGAAAAATCTTATTGTAAACTAGCATTTGATGGCAAGAGAAATGCTGTAATGGTTTTTGGGCGATGGGATAATCTACTTGGTGACACAACCACACATTGTTGGTTATATACTATACATAAAAAAAGATGGGACAGGTGGTATATTAATCATACATCACACACAAGAACGGCTGAAAGTTTATTATCTGGTACAAATGGCGAAGTATATTATAGCGATGGTACAGATTTAGTACATCTTGCTGGTCATGCTTCAGTTACTGAACTTTGGTCATGGTATAGCAAAGAAATATCTGGTGGTATAGACACAGTAGATAAAAAGTTTTATGAAATATTCGTGGGCGGTACGCCCATATCAACCGCATCACTAAGAGTAGATGGCGATACTGTATCAACATCTAGCCCAACTGAAGACGGGGCAGTTAACTATAATAAAGTACAGTTTACTACAGACCAAGGTAAGAAAGCTAGGATTTCACTAAGCAGTCAATCTGGATACGTTGATTCAATAGGAATTATATACAGACAATTAAAAGTTACATCTGGTAACCCTTAATGCGACTGTCTAAGAAGAAAGCTCCAGCAGTACAAGATGCAAAATTAACACGTGTCTTAAATCAAGTTTATGATGATATAAACGAAATAATTAATGCAGTAAACAGCGGTCAGGTAACTGCTGAAGATAAACCTAACTCTGGTAAAACTGGTGATATGAGACTCATTAGAAAGGGTGATGGTGAATATGAAATACAAGGTAAAGCAATCGAAGGATGGGTTGCAACAACTATGACTTATAAGGAGAAGTGATATGGGATTTGTAAAAAATGCCCTTCATGGTTTAACAGGGGGTATGTTTAAGGGACCCGAAAATATTAATCAGAATTTTGCTTTTGGCACACCAGATTCTCGCACTAATGAATATAGTGCTAATCCAGATTTAATGGCTTCTGTCAGCAATCTGAATAACATGGGTAACCAATTTAACCAACAGTATGGGCAGATGATAGACCCTAATAGCTCGTATAACGCTGGATTATATGCACAGGCAGGTCAAGGTATACAAGATGCAGGTGCACAAAGATTTCAGCAACAGAATCAGGCTATTGCGTCTACTGGTGGACCAGCATCTATGGCTACTCTACTGAGAGCAGTAGGACAAAGTAATGATGCTAATAGCTACGCAGGGGCTATACGTAATATTCAAAACAACAGCTTACAACAAGCACAGGGATTTGGACAAATGGCTACTGGTGCTTATCAACAAGCTGGTGGATTTAATGCTGGAATTGACACTAGGGCATTGCAAAACAATATGAATAACATGCAAAGTGAAAACAACTATAATCAATATTTAGCAACATCTAACTATAATCAAGATATGCAAAATCAGAATGCGAGCATGGCTCACAAGAACAGTATGTTAAGTATGGTAGGAGGAGTAGGCTCAGCCCTTCTTGGTGGTGGCTTGGGTGGTGGCTTGGCAAGTACGGCAATGTCATTTTTTAATAGAGGTCAAGGTAGCTCTGGTGGTGGTCAAGGTAGCTCTGGTGGGAGTTTACCAGCATCATATACTGGTGGGAATTTCAGCTTAGGAAATAATTCAATTAATACCAGTCGAGCTCAACAAGCCAATGACTATTACTTAAGTGATATCAGATTAAAAACTGATGTAAAACAAACGGGACAGTCCCCATCGGGGTTAAATATTTATTCGTTTAAATATAAAGGTGATGACAAAACATATGAAGGAGTAATGGCACAGGATGTTCCTTGGGCTACTAAGAAAGCACCTAATGGTTACTACGCTGTAGATTATTCTAAAGTAGATGTTGATTTTAGGAGGGTAGGATAATGGGAATGTACGTACCACAAATGCAAAAGTCATGGACAGGATATGATGCTGGTAAAAACATAGCTAACAATCTTCTAGAAGCAGTAAAGATGAATCGTGAATACGAGCATAAATCTAATGTAATGGCTATGGAGCAAGAAAAACTTGACATGCTAAAAGAATCTTATGGCTTAGATAAAACACAAAGAGAAGTAGATATGCATGTTTTTAAAACACGTGAAGCACATAATAAAAAAGCAGATGCAGATTATCTAAAATATGATAGAGAGAAGCAAAAGTTTGCGGAAGACAGAGAAGCTTGGGATACTAAAGAAGGCTGGTGGAGAATGAATCCATTTAAAGATGAAGCTGATTATGCAACTGAGTATGATGAACTTTATCCAGATGCAAAACCAAAGATAGAGAATCCCGAATATGGGGAATATTTTGAAGAGAAAGGTACTCTTCCAAGTGCTCCATTTGTGCCAGAAGAAGGGACTTACGACACAAGACGTAGAACCTTTGACGAAACTTTGAATGCTCTGATGTACCCTAATGGTAATTTAATGAACATGAGTGGCTTATCACATTATGCCACATTTGATGATGAATAGAGGTGACTTAATATGAATAATAATAGAATAGATGTAATGAGACTTTTGGCTGAATATAATAAAAATCCAAATCAATTTACGGATGAACAAGCAGAGAAGATAGCCGAAGTAGCGAAAGCATATGGAGTTAGCTTTAAACGTGAAAATAAAGCAGGTCGTAAGTTTGCATTTGACATGGCAGACACAGCTCTTCTAGGTTTAATACCTAATGAGTGGAGACCAACATCACGTGGTCAAGCAACATATGGAGAGACAGGTGTTGATAAATTTGCTGGTGCTCTAGGTACTACTGCTGGGATAGTAGGTACCAGTGGGTTGGCTTTGGCTAATGCTCCAAGAATAGGTGCATCCGCAGGTAGACTAGTTGGTAAAGGTATGGGATACGGCTCTCACTATGCTCCTAAAGCCTATAGTAAAGGCATGGAATATGCAGGGCGTGGCTATTCAAAAGCATCAGACTTAGGCAGTAGGGCTATGGCTCAAGGTAGGAAGATATATGCTGAAGGTCCATCACTTGCAAGACGAGCTGGAGCTAGTGTTGAAAGAGGAAGAATGGCTGGACAGCGTGCTTTTAATAAAGGTACTACATCACTAGATAGAGGTACATCTACTTCTTACTTCGGGAACTTAAGAAACGAATTTGAAGCTGGTAGACGTATGGCTAATCCTATGTCAAATTACAATCCCAATCTTCTACTACTCACAGAAGGTGGCTATGGTGGTGGTGTCCCCTTAGCACGTGGTGGTGGAGTAATGCTATAAAATAATGCCATCTCAGTATGACTCATACAAGGTAAAGGATTTAGTAAACCAGTACAGAGCTAATCCTGATATGTTTTCTGATGACCAGTTAGACCAACTGGAACAATTAGCAGAAGAGAACGAAATAGCCTTTAAAAGACAGCATAGTGAATTCAGCATTATGCGTGCCTTACAACAAGCTAGTGCTGGATTTGTTGAAGGCTTTACTACACTTGACCTTATTCCTAAAGAACCTCGTAATACGGGTGAGGCTATCTTTAGGCAGTTAGGGCATCTTGCTGGATTTGCCCCCAGCATACTTAAAGCACCAGTTGTTGGTCTAGCCAAGGCTATATCATTAGGTACTGGTAAGAAGACAAAAGATATATTGTCTGGTAAAGTAGCATCTTCAGTTATAAAAGCAATAGACTTTATTGGTCCCAAGTCAATTCCAATGATTGTTTCTCATAAAACACAGAGGGTGTTTAATAAAGGTATAGAAAAAACTGGTATGGATGCACTAGAGTTTATGAAACGTGGTGCAACTACCAGAGCCATAGCTGAAGAAGCCGTAGGATTGGCAGGTGCGTCTGCTGTTTCTAGCGTATGGAAAGGACCAGATGCTATAGTAGATAGTTTTATAGGTGGTGCTATAGCAGGTGGAGCCTTTGGTGGGATAGGTAACTTTGCAAACATATCAAGATACCACAAAGGTACTCCAGCACAAGTAGAGAAAGCTAATAAGATACTACGTACTGGATTAGGTTCTATGGTAACTGGATTACCTGCAACCCTGCGTGGTGAACCTACTGAGATGCAGATATATGAGTATCTACTAGGTGGATTCTTTGGCTATAACACTAGACCTGCTAAAGAGCAACATGCCCACAAGTGGTTGATGGATGATGCCAGATTTACAAATAGAGATGGTAGTGCTGAGATATTGGACCCAAGAAGTGCTAAGGATTGGAGCAAGGTTAATAAAGAAGCTCAAGATTATATTATGTATGAGCATCCTATGCCCAAGGATAGTGAAGCATTTAAAAACTCTGGTGAATATGGTGGCACAACAGGACAAGCATTAGGGTGGCTTGAGTACCATCTCCCTGAGACTAACTGGGTAGCTAAAGCAAAAAAAGCCCTAGGAGAGAACGCAACAGAGAAGCAATTGCGTGATTGGTATGGTGGTGAAGCGAGCCATCTATACAAATCTGTACGTTACATGGAAGACAGGGTTAATAAAGCAGTCAAAGATGCAATTGACAAGAACGACGACCAAACCAATGATTATAATGACCCAACTGAAATAATAGAGACAGGTACTACAGTAAAAGAAGTAGCTAAGAAACTATATAATGAGAAATCTATTGTAGACCCAGTAGTTGTTAATTCTGAAACTAAACTTGCTGAAAAGATTCAGAAAGCCAAAATAGAACATTCAAAAGATGGTGTTCCACATGTTGAAAGATTCATAGCTGATGTTAAAAAATCTACTAATCTTTCCAAGGGTCAAGAAGTAGAACTAAGAGCATTCTTCAACAAAGATGCACAGCCAACTAATGAAGTTTGGTTTCTTAGGATATCTGGCACAGGTAAAGAGAAGCACTTTAGTCTTCATTCTGGTAAAGATATGATGATTGGTACTGGGGATAAACAAGTAGCAATAGGTGAAAAATACTATGATATGCCAATTAATAAGTTGGCAGGGGGCGGTTTTCAGTTACTTACTCACTTTGAAAAGAATGGATTACCTAATAAAATCTTAAAAAGTTTTGTTAATAGTAAGGCAGGGGAAGTCCAGTTCGCTCTTGATACCGAAGCTGAATCAATGCTACATCAAGAATTATATTCCAAAGGCAAGTATATTTTTAGTGGAGTTAAAGATAAGAACCAACTCATGGTAGCCCCAATTATTAAAGAGATAAATGGGAATGTCATTTCAAAAGATATGATATTTGATTCTATATCTAGCGGTAATGAAGTTATTAGAAAGCAATTAGAGTTTGCTTTCGAGCACTCTAGTCGAAAGAGCACACTTCCATCTAAAATGCATGAAGATATGTATGTTAGTAATGTACTTCATCATGCTAGTATGAGTGGTATAATAGATGGCTCAGGGAATATAAGCGGATTAAGTAGATTGTTATCTGGTAAACATACTACTAGTGTAAGTGACTTTAACAAAAGAATGCAGTTACTAGGCAATAAAATGATTCCATTAGACCCAGAATCCTTTATTCAGTCACATCCTTCAGGCGAATTAAATACAATATATGTTAATGATAGGGACTTATTAAATCATAAGTCAATGAATGGTGAAAGCAATATAGATGGTGGACAACTATTTAGAGAGTCTTTCACTAAGAATATGATGAAAGCAGTAGGGCTACCAGATGCATGGCACTTTAAACCAGTTGTTGTAGGTAGAGGTGAGCAAGGTATGTATGCCACCAAGTCTAACGGACAGGTAGCAAGTCCAGCTTGGCGTAAGTTTATGAAGGACAATAATATAGACAGGGTTGTCTTTGGTTCATCGTTTAAGATACAAGGTGAACACAACATGACTCCCATGAAATATGAGAATGGTCAATATTCTAGTGAGAATCCCACTATATATAAAGTTCCTATTAAAGATATGCAGGTAAGTCTTGGCACATTCGAGAACATGCATAAAGCTATCAAAGGTGCCGAAGGTCCACTCCAAATGTTTAACCAGTTTGACTGGGAAAACCCTACTTTTGCAGATGAGTACTTCAAGTTAGTCAAAAAGTCTCATGAAGGAACTGATGCTGGTAAAGGTATAATAAGTGATGTGGAATCAGGTAAGGTTACTGCATCCAATTTTCTCAACGCTATGTCTACATCTAAAGTAGACATTAGAGAGCTTCCACTTGATTTTGTTTTAAAACACTTATTTCATGGCAATGGCAATAAAAAGATTGGTGCTGTCTTGTTTGATAAAATTAACAAGCTAGATAAAATAGGGGAGCTAGAGATAGAAACCTTTGAAGGTGGTGATGCAGATTACTCGTCTTATCATGAGGTTAGTGACCGCATTAAGTTGGCAAACGAAGGTAACTACTTTACTAGGTTATCATTATTTAAGAAAGAACAATTGAATTCAATTAACAAATTTATTAAATCCAGATGGGCGAATCCTTGGATTAGTGAAGGTGGCAAGTCTTGGCTTAAATCATATACACCAGACATGGTATCTATGATGGAAGTAGACCCTAAATGGAAAACTAAATCAGTAAAAGAAGGACACATATATCTTGATAATGCTTTTCGAAAAATGTCTGTGGTATTGCTCGACAAGAAACTCACACTTGGCGAACTTTGGGACTTTCATACTGGGGCACAACCCTTACCCAAAGGAATTACTAAGAAGGCTGTTAGTGAAGCCCTTGACCTTGTTGTCATACGGACTCCTGCTGATTCTCCAAGCGGTACTAGAGTATTACGTCTTGGTGGATGGACTAATCAGGAGGGAGCAGGTTCTATTACACACGCTAAAGATGATTTCTACTTAGGTGGTGCAGATAAAGACTCTGATTCTGTAAAGTTGTTCCAAGGTTTTAGTAAAGGACTAAAGGATGCTATCAATGTGCATAAGAACGATAAAGAATCCTATAGAATAAAAGAGAAGTTTAATACAAAAACTGGTAAGCTAGAGACAATTGACCCCGAAAATCCTGAATACATTAATGAAGTAGAGAAAATGTACATGGATGAATCATTGAATCCAGCAGATAAGTTTTATATATCTGGTAAAACTAAGGAACCAGTA
>Ga0208299_1002834_pt1 | contig 11375 bp, 19 predicted proteins | sample 15_taG_FD_184089 | JGI IMG/M metagenome (GOLD analysis project Ga0208299, IMG submission 184089) | Marine viral communities from the Subarctic Pacific Ocean - 15_ETSP_OMZ_AT15312 metaG (SPAdes) (version 2) | ecosystem: Environmental > Aquatic > Marine > Oceanic | place: Pacific Ocean | collected...
TCATCGCGACTTGTATAACAATATGTGGTAATTCCAAACTGTTTCAACAGTTTAGCTATTTTGTCTGTTTTATTGACACATTCTTGAGTATGAAAATCTCCAGCTTCATTCAGACGCAACTTTGTAAATTTTGTCTTTTTTCCGCTATTGATAATCATAAATTGATTAACGAAATCTTCTGCACTAATTTGCTCCCAAAAAGAATTTTGACGGCGACGATATGGAAGCGTATTAGGATATTGAATTTCTGGCTTCATTGCATAACATACAGTCTCTTCTTTGCCTGTTTCTTCACTATAAACACAAGCTTTGCAAAGACCTAATGCTAGAGAGGGACAATCTGTGGCACTAGACATATTAAAAATAGCTGTCTCTTTAGGAATCTTTAAGTTTCCTGATGCCAACATACTCTTTAGTGGTACGTTACTATCAAATAGTTTTCCGAAGGCATAAACTAGTTCTAGTCCTTTATCTAGTCCAAAAGCTTCAAGAACGCTTAATACGTCATTTGAAGTTGCTGTTGGCTTAACTTTACGGGAATTACGAACACGGACTTTAGGCATGGCTACAATCTCTTATAATTTGTTACTTAGCTGAATGGGACTACTCAACTATAACATAGATACGCCAAACTGCAAGCTCAAATTGTAAAGTTTGTTTTGGGGCGAGCTATCCGCCCATTTTAGAAAGTACTACTTCTATTTATTCTTTGGAGTACGTCTTTCTAAAACAACGAATTCAGTCAACTGGTAAAAAAAAGGCGTGATTCTGTTTGGAATCACGCCTTTTAAAACTTAGTAAATTAAGAGTTAACTTTTAATTTGGTAAGTTACTCCATCAACACAAACTCTGGTAACATTTTCCAAAGGTACGGTACGCCATGCCCCTCTTAGTTGCTTCCCATCGTCACTATATTTGATTTTTCCTTTGCGATCTCTACAGACCTTATTGACATCAAACACAGTCAACTGATTGTTCTTTTTATTTACTTCTTTGCGATTTTTATCGCCACCTTTTGGCTTACTGGCAAAACTAGGATTTCGTACTCCTAAGCGATAGCACATCTTTCTCAGTTCCTTATTACTTCTTTTTAGAAAATGCACTGATGCGATTTTACTTCCAGCTTTCTTTAAAAGTTTTTCTACTTCCTCAGTATCTACATTAGTTAGGTAGACTGTTGAGGCAGTACTATTCTTGGCGACTGTGTGAACTTTATTCACATCTTTTTCTTTTACGACAATTGTTGCTTCCATTATGGTTCCTCCTTTTTGGTTTAACAATTTTAAGTTTTTAGTTTTCTGTTAGTTTTCTGTTAGTTTTCTGAACTTGAACTTGATTCAATTTCATATTTTAGCATTTGTTTTAATATTTCTTGACTTTCTATTTCTTCAGTTCTTTGATCTAGCTCCTCGCTATTTTCATCTGTTGCAAGATAATTTAATGCAGACATTAACTCTCTTTTTCTTGAAGATACTTGCTCCTCACTGAGCCCATGAAAAGTCATATCATATAAGCAATGACATAAAATATCTTTACTTGAATAGTTTTCGAGTGCGTGTAAGTCAACTCGCATTCCCAACCATTCATTAAATGGTATAGAAAGTAAGCTTCTAGGATTCGGATCGGAAGGCATAATACCACTTACAATGTCGTAACCTGCATTTATGTCTCCATAATGCGATATCATTATTGAATAATCGCTATCAACTATAGTGTCACATTCTTTCAAGCGCTCAAACGCTTTTTCGTATGCAACCTCATTGTGAGTATACTTGTCGTCATATAAATTCCTAAATGAGCTTTCTAAATCAGAATACTCATAAGTGTCTAATAAATCGTACAATGTCATTTCCATAACCTTTTACCTCAAATTGGTGAAATATCTTTACTATTATATTTCATGATTTGAACCTAAAATACCTGCTTTTTGAGGCCAAAATTACCTTTGTTTCACGCATTCAGTGTATAGCCTATTGTTCTCTCATACATATAACATACAAGCATACAAGCATAATAACTAAATGCAAGAGGTAATTTGATATTTATTTTTCATTTAACAAAATGTCGATATAACATTCAGTGTATGACTGAATATAACATTCAGTGTATAGGTTGATACAACATTCAGTGCATAGGGTTTAATCAAGATATTCTGATAATGTTCCTGAATAATCAAAATGAACATCTTCATCTTCTTTAATGTTTACTTCCAACCCATGCTTTTTAGCGATCTTTTGTATCTCAAGTTGACTAAGTTCTTTTTTCGCTGATAGGTCTTTAATGATATGTTTAAATAACTCTTCGTGCTTTTTAAGAAGGGCTTTAGCTTTATTAAATAATTCATCTGATTTTTTCTTAATCCATTTATTCGATGCTATAGGGTCATTAACTCTTACATCATTGTTAATGGCAACATTAAATGTCTTTTTTTCAACCATTCCAAAATGTCTAACCATTCTTGCTAAATTTTCGGTAGCATGTGTAATGTCTGAAGTGGCTCCATTTCCTATACTCTTTTTCCCAAAAACCATTTCTTCTGCAATAATTCCAGCATAGCAAATTTGGACATATTCTTCAATCTCTGTTAACGAATGTGGTGTTATTGCATTATAAATAAAACCATTTGCTGAAGTGTCTGCACATCCGATTTTTGCCATTTTAGGAGTAAGTTTAAACAAAGCGCAGTGAAGCGTAACATGTCCCGCTTCATGAACAGCAGTGGATGCGATTTGATTTATTTTGCTTTTTTCCTTTTCCTTAATCTCATCAATTTCTCCAACAAACTTAATTTTTCCCTTAACTACCTTTAATTTTTTAGATTTTCTAGGAGTACATTCGAAGTCTATATAGCTTTTCTCTTGCGCCTTTAAATGAATTGTTCCTTCTGTTTTACCTTCACATGCAATTACAGTTTTGGGGATAACATTATTAATAAATGAATCAATAGTAGAAAGTATTGGTCTTACTCCTTGTGCAGGATATACACCATTATTATATAGCATCTTATGAATTGAATCATCAAGATTAATTTTTAGCTTGTAAGATTTAAGAAGCGAGTTTGCTTTTTTGGTAAACTCACCAATTCGTTTTTTAATAATTTTTTCATATGCCTTTCTGTTTAGAGATGGATATATGATATAATTATTACCAAACCTAGCAATTTGTTCAGGTTTAAATCTTCTTTTTAGAGAGTTCTTAATGTCTAAGACATTAATCTTCTTTGTTTCCTCATAAATAAGGTCAGCATCGATCTCCACTTGATCTGTGCTAGTCGCAACATGAAATGCTTCATCTAAATTGCCTGAGATAAATATAAGCATCTTTCTGTACGGTTTAGGAACGAACGTATTTGCATCTGACAATAACTCAACAACTTTATCTCTTTGCTGATATGCGTTCATCTTTGCATAATCTTCTACGGATACTGAGTTGTCAAATCGATATAATCTATTTGCGTTATATCGTCTTCCCCATGAGAAGTGACTTTCATCAACATGCATATCATCATCATCGTCATCATCGTCGTCAACAGGTTTATTTTTTCTCTCTTTTTCTCTTTTTTCCTTATAATAAATGTCTGAGTGTATTTCCATAAGGAAGTTCATTAAGTCAGACTTAAGAGAGTTTTTTGATCCTAGAGTTCCATCAGATAGAATCATCCATATATCTTGCATACCCACATCTGTGATATCGCATCCATCTTCATCAATAGTTTTAAATCGTTGAATTTCGTCAAGTAGTAACACTGAATGCTCTTCTTGATTAATATTAGTATGAGCAAGAATTTCAGCAATTGATCTTTGTACCTGAGTATTTCCATCTAATTGTATTTCACAAAAGTTTTGGTTAATATTAAGCTCTTTACAAAGCTTTCTAATTAGATCTGTCTTGCCAACTCCAGTAAGTCCCCACAAACATACAATTTGTGGTCTAGTAGCCAATTCAGAGAATAAGTACCATGCTGAAATATTGTCAATTACATCATCAATTACATCATCAATGCCAAAGAAATGCTTTTTTAAATTAACAGCAGCTTTATCTAATGTTTCTTGTCTTGCTTTAATATCACTCATAATTTGCTCTCTTATTGTATATCCAAAGATTTATGGATCTAGTCTTTTTCTATCTTTAATTAAAGGTGTTGCGACTTCTTTTACTTCTTTTACTTCTTTATTTGGAGGTTGGGGAAATACATTTTTTAAGACCAACTCTTCAAGATACAATAAATGTGTTAAATGATGCTCAACACCTTTAGACATCTTTTCTAAAGTTTCTGAACTTTTGGAAACTCCTGAATCATATCCTTCTAAATAGAATATAGTGTCTTCAATTGAAATCCCAACCAAAGTCCCTTCTTTAACATAGTCATGCTTCTTTGCATATACAAGCTCTATTTGCATTATTAGTCTTCCAATGCTGAAGTTTTTTCATCTGTTACGACTGGAGCATCTGAAACGGCTGGAACATCTTCCTTAAAAACTAGTGAAAAGCATCCCAAAATGTTTTTTATTGGAAATCCAGGTAGTTTTGGTGTTTCAAGTTGTTTCATAATATTTATTCCTTTTGTTTTTGTTTTTTCTTAAAATAAATGATCTCTTCAGGGCTCATTTCGTTTCTCCATCAGATTCATCTTTATCTTCTAAGTCGTTTTCAGTAGCTTCTGGACACTCATCGTCTTCAGCATCGTCTTCAGCAGTATCTTTTGCAAACTCTTCGAAGTAATATAGTGGACACCAACCTTGCTTATTAGCCTTAAAATAATCCTTTAACTCATCAAAGAAGGTTTTAATTGACTCCCATAGCTTAGTAAACGTAACACATACTGGATTGTCTTCTTTGGTTTCGAACCGAATTGCATCAAGAGCTTCATATTTCTTAATTGCTTCATCACCTTTAACACATGCCTGCTGATATATGTCTGATTTTTTATCAAAATCTATTAATGCGTCTTCAAGCTTCCTTTCAAAGAGGCAGAACATTGGATTTTTGAGATGATAAAAGTGAAAATAAGCGCCATCTTCTTTCTTCTCTTCTGAAACTTCTGTCTTAAAGTCCTCAAAGTCCTTACGAGTAAAATGAAACTCAGGGAGATCAAGGGTTGGGGTAACACTATCAATTATATGAGTAATAAAGGCAGTCCATCCATTAGTACGGCCATATGTGTAAAAACCCAAAGTAGGGAAGTTTTTACTGTCACAAACAATTGTACTTCTAAAATAAGTCATAATTTCTTCATTAGTGACTGCTTTTGGGGTTTTCATAAGATAGTGCAACTTGCTGTAGCCATATCCTTCTCGCTCAAAGATTCGTAGCTTTTCGTCTCCAATAAATTTGTCACATAATTTAAATATTAGGACATTAAGGAGAAACGCACTTAGTGCCAGAACAAATGGCCAACAAATAATATAAATTCCTGCAAATTGATATGAAAGTACGCTCCAAATAGCTGCAAGGGAAACTGTGGCCAAGCCAAGTACAGGTGAGGCATAAATACAAACTGCCATAATAGCGAATGGAATGAGCCATAGATTGTATGGAGTCATAGGATTACACTCTTTACCCTGAAGTTCATATCTTGGTTTAAGATATCGTCCAACGAAATATGCGATTGGCCCAAATAAGCACATCACCATAATTGAGTTATTCTTTAATGTAAAAAATCCATCATCAGCTAGATAACCCATATTTCTAAAAAACAATATAAAAACAACATAAGCACCAAGAATGGCCAAACCTCCAAACCATATCACAGCGAACACATTTAAAATATTTTTAAACGTAACCTTAGATACAAATGGTTTAATTGGTGTTAGTAGAAATGTGAGAAGAATACCAACTGGAACAACAATTAGTCGAACACAAATTAGACCTACAATCATTGACATCCAGAAATATGGACATAATGAAAACGCTTTAGGGACTTTATTTTGCCACAGGGGGTTTTGAAAAATGTACTTAAAGTTTTTATAAATAAAGTGATCTTTTTTGTACCACGATTTTGCCTTGTTGTCACTTACTAATGCCATTGTCTTGCTCCTTTCTAAATTCTTTAGATTGCTCTTGCTTAAGTTTACACTCAAGTTCATGTTGCGTAATTTTGACAAACTGTGAAGTTATTGAAATATCATTGCTATATTTCACCACTCGTTCATAAATTAATCCTGTAAAAACCTTAGTTACCCACAAAGTTCTAGTTTGGCGATTGTTGTCACAGGAAATTCTTGATAGCTTAACTGAGTCATTTAACTTCAAATTAACTATTTTTTCTAAATCAGTACTCTTCATTGTATGCTGCCTTTCGTTGAATTAGCTTACTATAGCATCAAACATTTAAAAGTCAAACTACTATTACCGATATTTTCTAGCCATATCGCTAAACATATTTGCCATCTCTTGATTAGTTTGAGGCACCTTGCTATAAGACGGCGCTACCTTTAAAGCGGCCCTTCTTTTCTCAGATAGTTCTAATTGATCTTCAACCAGTAACTTGTGATATTTTTCCTCAAGACTGGAAAACTCTTTTACTAGTTTGGCATACTTATCGTAAAGACTTTGCTGATCTTGTGTACGTCGCTCAAGTTCATCATTCTTAAGGCGAAATTCTCTCCTTACATTTTGTAATTCGTCATCCTTTCCTGCAATCACAAACATCAATTTAAAAAGTAAAACAATAATAATTAATACAATTGCTTCAATCATCTTTCTCTAATCCCTTTTATATCTTCAGGTGTCCAATCTTCATTAAATCCACTATTTGGCAATGGTTTATCAAACTTCTCTCTAAAACAGTCACCATTACAGTCATGTTTACATTCTCCACCATCAATGCAATATTGATCAATACTATCTATATCTAAAATTGTTTCTTCTGAACTCATTTCTATTATCTCCTTATTACAGAATTTTCTGCTAACATAGATTATTATATAATAGTTTAAGCTTATGCTCAATTAATAAAAAGAAAAGGATTGTGCTACCTATTATGAATGCCATAATGTTTAGAGTGTAACCATTATGATATGCCCTATCATATCGAACATTAGTACGGTATTTGTCTCCAACTCTGTATGTATGATAGCTTTGCCAACTAACATCTATTGTATTGTAAGCGCCCTTGGAGTGATACATGTCTGGTGTCAATGAAAACTTAGGATAGTTTTTGTCCCGTCCTGTTATCATCTTTCCAACGATTGTACCTGATATTGTGACAGGTTCCCTAAGCATTTGGTTAATACTTATTGTGGCCCATACAACATATATGATTGCTAATGCAACTTTTACTTTTGTTTTCACTTTTCATCCTCTGGAAGTATATATCCTAATTCCTTCAATTCGTTGTCGCACCAATCTCTTGAATCAGGATCGAAACCATATTGCCCAAGTTTTTCATGGTCTTCATCCCAAGATCCACCTTCGCCTTTGCCACCATATTTCCAATTGTCACAATCTTTCCAATCGTTATCTATCATTGGCCCCACACGAACTCTTGGAGTCTTTTCAATAAATGCTACTCTATCAGAAACCTTCTCGACATTTCCACCTGCGACAATTCTAGTTGCGCAATAACCATCTACGACTATCCAATCTGAGACTTTCATTGTTTATCCTTTATTTTAAGGAGTGGGGGAACTTCCTAACTTAATCTCAACTACTATACTGGTTAAAGATATAGTAGTTGAGTTTTAAGTTATAAGATGTAAAATTGATTGTATGTCTTTCAACATGCTATTGTCTTGCGACATTCTTAGTATAACATGCTTTGGCGAAATGTCAAACCGTTTTCAAGCATTTTTAATTCTTTTCATTAAAATCTAATTCAGTTTTCATAATTACCCTTTTCGTTTAGATATATGTCTGCTTTTAATCTTATCACTCATTATGAAGCCTTTTGGTAATATTTATTTAAAACTTTAGTAAACGCTGGAACAATATCTTTTTTATAACTTACACCATTTTTTAATTGATAGATATCTTGGAGATCTTGATCCAATATACATTTAAACCTATATGCCATTGTATAAGCAATTGTGGATGTTAACTTCTGAGAATAATATTGAGGTTGATCTTCTTTTGATAACAATGCCATTATGCAATAACATTCTGAGCACTCTTTATGAAACTGTAAAAAATCTAAACCCCTATGATAAATGATTCTATCTTTATATGGATCTAATTCTTTCGGAAAATCACAATAAGTCAGTATTTTAACTTTAAAACTGGGGAGACTTTTTACTTTAAATATGTCAACTAATAAATTCCAATTCCTATTTCTAACATTGCCTATAACTAGAAACACAGGCTTCTTATTATCTAATGACATTTCAGAATAAGGTAGTATATCCATCTCAATATATCTTTGAGGATGCCCTAATGGTGTAAGATAAAAAACATTAACCATATTTCGATAAAACTTGGTATGTCGGTGACATATAAAATAATATTTATCTTTATCTAAATCTTTTACTCTATTAAAATCTGACCTATGAATTGTGCAACTAATTATTTTATCTAAGTGCTTATCATCAGGTCTTAGAAAAACAACTTTTGGATATTTGTCTGTAATATATTTTATAAACGACTCTTCTTCATTAACTACTGATATGAACAGTTTATCAAACTTGCATTCTTCTTTACTTATTCCTAACAATTCATGATACTTATTAATTACTGTTTCAATAAGTTCGTTATGATATGTTTTATCATTGTAAATTAAAATATTCATTAGACAACATGGTCTTTAATCAAATCTAGCTGTCCATCAACTAAACACAATATTGATTCATCTTTTTTATAGATGGCTGCTGCAAGTCTATGATTTCCATCTAAAATAGTGCTTCCATGACATCCTACATCAATAATTATTGGATCGTCCCAGCCATTTTCAACAAGCCACTTAACTCTACTGGCATGGTGATTTATTATCCATGAGTCATCATAACCATCATCAATCTCGCTATATGGCTGTTCAAGCGCTTCTGAATTTTTTATTAGATCATTAGACAGCAATCCATAGCAAGGCCAAACTTGATCCTTGAACGGGTTTGATATTTCTTTAATAAATTCTATTGACAGCTTAAACATTTAATTCTTTGGTTTCCGTCAATGTAATAAACCGTTCTTATTCCATTCTTTCTTATAATTTGTTGACACATTTCGCATGGTTTTGAGATAGCCAAGTTATTACAAGAAAGAATTCTTACAACTAATAAGTCATTACCATTCGTGTTAGTTGTTTGCAACATCGCATCAATTTCAGCATGAATAGATCCAAATTCTTTATATTCTTTAGTTATTGGATGAGACTTGCCTTTATTGAATCCTGTGGAGATAATCTTGTTGTTTTGAAATATAACTGCTCCCAATCTATATTTAAAGGAAGATCTTTTTGCATTTTGTATAGCAGATCTCAATATCTTATCAGGCACTGTTTTTGCCATTTTACCCAACTCTCAAAAATGTTTTGATGAACCTTATAAAAGATTTCCACAAATTTTCATTCTTAATCTCATTATCATTTTTTTCATAAGAACGCTTTTTAACAGTTAACACAATTGCTTGGTTACAATCTTTGTGCAACACTTTCAAAACAGTCTCTTCAATTTTTGAATCTGCTTCTTTATCGAGTGATTCCGTTTTTACTCCATCTTTCATAGAATAATATTTAGAATAGTATTTGTCGCTATCAGTTTTGCCTGTGAGAACAAACTCATTACATTTTGGGCAAATTCCCTGACAATCATATATCTCTGGCTGTTTCACTTAAACACTCCTTTATTTATAAATGTATTTACCTTTACGATCATTAACATAGAAAGTCAAATAGCGGCCAATCTTATTGTGCAAATTTTCTGCCTTCTTATAAAACTTATTTTTCTTTCTCTTACTATGAGCAGATTTATATTTCTTAATATACCAATCGCACTTTGAATCCAAAACATGTTCTGGACGTAAAAGCAAAGTAAAATTTCCCGATCCAGAATATCCAGTGATAACTCGCCATTTTTCACCATTCAGATAACAACGTCTGTCTCGAACTTGAAGCATAGTACTTTCACTTAACTCTTTTGCTTTTGCTTCTACAATATGAACTTCAGCATCAGTGCCTTTCTCTGCAAATGAAACATACGCTTTCAAATATGCATTGTACGTTCCAAGCAAATTAATTTCATATTGCCCTTTATGAAACCCACTTGTTATTTTTTTTGCTTCTTTATTACGTTCTGGATTGATTTTAAATTTCATTGCAGACCTTGGTTGCCATTTATTGTATAACATTACTATAACATGACAGTTGCAAATGTCAAATTACTTTTCTAATTTTTTGTCTGCCATGACAGTTATTAAATTACCATTCCTAACGACAACGTGGAATGTCCCTCTACCACTTGAGCTTGGATATTTGCCATTGGGTGATTGTTTAGTTAATGACCCTTTGATTTCTTCTCGAATTGCTTCCATGTCAAATCCAATAACTCTATCCATATACTGACAAACTGCGTGATCAGTGACCTTTAATGGCCCATTGCTCTTACTTAAACTTTCTTTAAGACTTTTAATCCTTTTTCTAATAGAAGATAGCTCTGCATTTTTTTGTTTAATTGATACTTCAAGAACATCAGCCTGTTCTCTTAACGACCTAATTAATAGTTCTTTCTCTCTAATGTTCATTTTACCAGTGTCCATCGCTTATTTCAGGAGCAAATGCAAAAATTGCTCCAAGAAATCCCAAGATTCCACATATTTGATAAAAGTCTTCATTTCCACTAATAATCCAGCCTAACATTAAGTAGAACAAAGCTAGTGCTATAAATCTAGCAAAAAATGGTAAATCGTGAAATTCCATAACTTACTCCTTATTTTCACACTCATAACATGAATGAGCCTGTAGTTGCATTAAATAATCAATCTGAATTTGTCCTAAATCTAAACAAAAAAGCTCTTTATGGCCACAAGAATGTGTAAATTTAATTGTATGCTTTAAATCTCCTAATTCGTATCTTTCCACATATCTCTCTAACTTTTCGCTTAAGTGTTTATTTTCATATGTCAATCTTCGTCTTTCTTTATCAACTTTATAAGTGGAGAACATAAAGCCAAATAAAACAACAAATACAAGTAGGCGAATAAAGTTTTTCATTTTAACATAGAACCAATAAATTTTGAGCATTATTAGGTAATTTTTCTAACATAAACTTGGCTAAAATAAACATTGCTTTATCGTGATCACTCAGGTCAAGAGAGTTCATCTTTTCTTTATTGAAAGCGTTTAGAAAATCATTAACTTCTTTGATTATGCTTTTTGCCTCCATATCTATTAATGTTTCATCGTCTAAGAAAACAAACATAGAATAAAGATGGAATTTATTATATCTGGT
>Ga0208299_1002836_pt1 | contig 11363 bp, 11 predicted proteins | sample 15_taG_FD_184089 | JGI IMG/M metagenome (GOLD analysis project Ga0208299, IMG submission 184089) | Marine viral communities from the Subarctic Pacific Ocean - 15_ETSP_OMZ_AT15312 metaG (SPAdes) (version 2) | ecosystem: Environmental > Aquatic > Marine > Oceanic | place: Pacific Ocean | collected...
CAAATGTGTACCACACAATAGGATGATCATTAGAGCATGAAAATGTTTTGGTGTGAATTACTGTAGGTTTATTTTCCTGCATCGCCCCAACTTTTTCCTAGTTCTACATCCACTTTGCTTGGGACGAGTAAATCTATGCATGTTTCCATAATCTCTTTAATTTTATTAACATCCTTGTCGCTTGCAATAGAAAAATCCAATTCATCATGCACTTGCACATGGGCGATATAGCCTTCTTTGGATAACTCTAACATAGCTTTTTTTGTCTGGTCGGCTGCGGATCCTTGAATAAGTCTATTGAGAGCCTTATAAGTCCACGCTCTTTTAATTGTATGTTCCCCATATTCTCTTTGCGCTTCTTTTAAAGGGAGAGCTTTAGATCCCCATTCATTAACAGGTTCCCATAGTTCAAAACGGCATCTTCTTCCTAATAAGGTGGATAGGTATCCTTTTTTCCCTGCTTGATACATCGTGTCATTCATTAATTTTTTAACAAAAGGTACTCGTTCATGATAGCCCGCTAAAAGATCAGAGGCATCTTCTAAATCAAGGCCTAATTGTGACATTAGTTTTCCTTTTCCCATGCCATAAAAAAGCCCTAAATTAATTGTCTTGGCTTGTTTTCTGGGAATGTCCGCCATATCAGATACTAGCTGATGAAAGTCAGTAGCCTCATCATTATGATATTGATCAATAAAGCTATTAGCACTCGAAAAACCTTTTAAGCTGGCGTAGTGGACCACGAGCCGTGGTTCTTGTTGCGAGTAGTCAAAAATACCCCACTGGCAATCCTTTTCCGGTACAAAAATGGAACGAATTAATGGACCAAGTATGGCATTGCGAGCGGGGATTTGCTGTAAATTGGGATTGGAGTACGAGAAGCGACCTGTGACGGTGCCTCCGGCATCCGATCTCATTTGGTGAATGTCTGCGTGAATCCTCCCTCTGTACGAATGCTTGAGTATTGTGTTGATGAAGGTGGTTCGGGCTTTATTAATCTCGCGCGCCTCAACAACCATTTTAGCGAGCGGACTATCATGCGTTGCCAAAAAATTTTTATCAAATTTAGGCTTCCCCGTAGGAGTATGGTCATAAGGAATATTAAGCGTGTCGAAAGCTTTCGACACTGATGCTGCAGCCCATATCTCCACATCCATCCCTGAGAGCTTTTTAATTCCAGCCAGAATTTTATTTTCCTGAGAGAGTAAATCATTTTTAATCCTTTCCGCTTTTTCAAGATCAACTTTTACTCCCGCTTGTTTCATTTTAAATAACACTGGGAACAGATCTGTTTCAAGCTCAAAAATATTAATTAAATTTTGTGATATAATTTCTTTCTTTAAGTGATGCCATAGACGCAACGTTACGCGTACATCTTGTTCAGCGTAGTCGCCAACATGTGAGGCAGGAAGCTTCCATAGTTCTGATTTAGGATCAAGGCCCCACATTTTTGCCGCCTCGTAGAGTTGGGTTTCCGATTTTGACTCCTTTAAATAATCCTTTCCTAATGAGTTTAGGTCATATCGAAACCTATTTTCATCTACCAACGGTGCGGCAATCAAAGTGTCAATTATTTTTCCTCGAATGTCAACCCCTAAAGTTGCTAACCAACCTACATCATAGAAAGCATTATGAAAAATATAATTAATTTTTTCATGAGAACATTGTTTTTTCAGCCATTTAATTACAATTCCAGCGTCCATGTTAGGTGGCGTTTCGTGAGCGATTGGATAATATCCACACCATCCATCCACAGCCACAGCAATTCCTATGACTTGTCCGTGTTTACGAATATAGCCAGGGCCACTCGTTTTAAGTCCAGGATCTCTTGTTTCTACATCAACAGCTATTTCATCATATTGGGAGAGATCGGGAAAATGGTCGGGCATTACCCATTCACTGGGCATTTTATGAACTTTAGGAAACCAATTGGGCTGCTCTTTCATTTTTTCTCCTTTAATGAGTTAACATATTCCTCTGTAATACGTCCTCTTCTTTCTCCTTCAGATTCAAAGGAAATATTTTTTTTATTTGTTCGGACTTCTATTTCTCCCGCAATGGCAGCGTAGGCGGCCAAGTCAACATAACTATCTTTTTTATGCTGGTGCATAAGCCGTGCTATTTTTACCAAGGCCATGCACACCGCTGCGTCATGCGCCGTTATGTTAGTGCGGAGGAAAACCGACCACAACGCAGCAATGTTCTTGTGATTAATAAGCTTGTCCCCATAGTCAATCTGACGTTGCTTACCAACTAACTCTCTTGCTTCTTTTAAAATATCTTTACAAATCATCTTATTTGGCTCTCGTAATGAAAGATAGGATCATATTCGTATTGTCCTTCTGTGCGATGAATAATATGTAATTCTTCTTTAGCTCTTGTGGCACCCACGTAAAATACTCTGGCTTCATCATCTCTTCCTTGTTGACTTTCTTTATATGAGCTGTAAGGCCCAAACGATAGATCGGTTAATAACATAACTTTTTGTCTTTCACCACCTTTTGATGCGTGGATAGTGGAGACTTCAATACGCGGAACAGTATCAAGTTTGTTTCCTGAGCGCATAACCGCTCTTAAATAAGTTACACGTCGTTGCAGTCCTTTAGAATTAAGCATATCATACCAAGTGATGGCTCTTGTACTTACTTCTTTTTCTTTGGATAACCGGATAACTTCTCGTAAACCATAGTCTTTAATAAGATCCTCTAAGTTGTAGGTTTCTTCGTGTTGTCCTTTAAAAACACCATAATTTCTTTTTATTCTTGTACTATCCATGTGATGATAGACAATGTCGCATAAAACACCTGAAATAGATTTACCATTCTGAAGAGCCGTCCATCCTCTAATGGCTTCAATATATTTAAAACTAATAACAGAAAATCCATAGCGTTTATAAAGCCATCCATATGTTTCCAGAGTTTCACACACCTGCTTTACAATTTCGTGAGTTCTACATAAAATCAGCCATTCACCTTCCTGTAATCCTTTATTTAAAGGTCTAATATTCAATACTTTTCTTACCCCCATCTCGTCGCGGGGCTTATAAGTCTTTGGGATGCGTTGGGATATAGACTGTCCAAGTTTTGTGGCAAGACTGTGTACACTTATAGGAATGCGGTGAGATTGTGTCAAAGGAATAAGCGTATTGTTAGAATCATGCGCCATTCGAATAAAATGTTCGATATCTGCGCCAGCCCATCTGAAAATTGCTTGATCATCATCACCCGCAATATATGTCTGAAGAGCTCCTGATTGTTTTTGAATCATATCAATTACTTGCCATTGATGGGCACTTAGATCTTGTGCCTCATCAACAAATAAATATTTTAAAGGAGGAGGATTATTTCTTTTTAAAAATTGAATAAAATAATCAACGTATTCGTATTTATCTCTGTCTACTTTAAATTTATGAAGATCCAGTTCCATTTGTTCAATAAGCTTTCGAGCCCCATAATTATTTAATGTGGTATATCTAAAAACTTTATCTAGTCGATCGTCATCATCAGGATATTTGGCATAAGCTAAATTAATCATGTCCTGGTATTCACTTTTTGCTGTTGGCATTGCTATATCAACACCATTTCCTTTTTTCATTTTATTAACATATTCATGTCCTGTTATTTGGGAGAGTTCTTCATAATCATGATCATCCATAATCTGTGTCTGTTGAAGTTGTAAACGACGATAAGACAAAGAATGTAATGTGGAAAAATAAGGGTATATAATTTTAATAGTTTCTTTTGTGCACTGTTGATTAGAATCTTTCACAATTCGATCTCTAATTTCTTCTGCTGCTCTTACGGTAAAACTGAAGTAACCTATTTCCTTTGGAGTGCATTTCCCAGCATTGAGAAACTCTTCCACTTTATCTTTTAAATAGGTAGTTTTCCCTGTACCTGGCGGTCCGATAACAATATGTCTATGCATCGAGCGCCTCCAGGATTGAAAGTGCGATACAGTACGGAACGTGCGGGACTAAACTATTCCCTAACGCTTTAAGTCGGTCCACCCTGTCGGGTATCCCATGAGCCACTCGACCCACGTCGGGTTCAACTGCCCACCAACTTTCTCCCCAAGGTTGCCTTTGCCCCTGTCCGTCGTACTGTCCTTGTACATAAACTCCCTGGGTGTTGGCCACATCAGATTTGGATGCGCTACTTGATCGTTGATGCTGATTGGCATTCCCTTCTCGAGTTTCATTTTCATTCTCTCCTCGCTGCTCGGCCCTCGGTTGCAATGAGCGTCTGGTGTTCTCCACATTTCCGTCGTTGGTTTTCCGTACTGCACTTGCTCGGCTAGATTCCCTGGGGGGACTGTCGTTCTCCCCACGCTCTCGCGGTATTTCTTTCTCTTTTCCATCGACTCTTTGCTCCTTGTTGAAATTGTCGTTGCGCTCGGAGTGAGCCACAATCCAGACCCTTTCTCTTTTGTGGTTGGCGCCGATGCTAGCAGCTGAAATACTAAACGTCCTAACGGCGTAACCTTCACCCTCCAGGTCCGCGAGCACCGAGTCGAGACCGAGTTTAAGATGCCCACTAACGTTCTCTCCAATGACCCAAGTCGGCCGACACTCTTTGACAAGCCTAAAATACTCTGGCCAGAGGTGTCGCGGATCTTGCTCACCTTTTTTTCTACCTGCTTGGGAGAATGGTTGGCAAGGATAGCCTCCAGTGATAATGTCGATAAGTCCAATTCCGTCTTCTTTGAGTTTGTCATACGTCAGCTCCTTTATATCATTATATTGTTTAACGTGTGGCCAATGCTTTTGTAGCACTTGCCTCGGGAAGTTCTCAATTTCACAGAACGCAACTGTTTCAAATCCACCCGTGGCTTCCAGTCCGAGACTAAATCCACCGATCCCGCTAAAGAGATCTAAATGTTTAAGTTTATTTTTTATCTTCATATCCCTTCGCATCTGGATTGCTCCAGTATTCCTTTTGTGTATAACTATAAAATTTATAGCATTCATCACAATAAAAATGATCCTTTGGATCTTCAATGGTTGCCTCTTTATCGCAATTATGTCCTTTACATTTCATTCTTGCTCCTTTCCTTGATGCAATGTTTTAGTCTTTTAATAAAATCCAAACAGTAATACCTCCATTTATGCCCTTTGATAATAAATCGTTGAAATCGACGATCATGGGTTACAATTAATAAGACCCCTTTTTTAATGGTCGTGCCACACATCTTATTATGGGCAAGACCATATGCGGCTAACTGGGTAAAATAGTTTTGGACAGAGTCATAGCTCTCTTGTTGATAGCTTCTCTTTTGTTTAAAATCTATAATAGCAGGCTCACCCTCGTAAATTCCAATTAAATCTGCAATTCCCTTATAATTATTATTAAAATGCAAGTGAGCCTCAAGTCCCCATACTTCTTCTAATTTTTCTTTTAATCCTTTTTTTATAATTATATTACCAAGAGTAGTGGCAATAGCTTTATTAGGATCATTTTTTCGTAATAATTTTCCTTCCTCATTATTTATTTTCTTCTCAAGATATGTATGCATGCTTTTTCCGATAGCGATAGAATATGCTACAATACGATCCGCTTCTTTCTCCCCTACTTTCTTTCGCCATTTTTCTAGAAAAGTTTTATCACTTGTTTCATCTAAGACTCGAGAGGGCGAAGGCAGTTTACCTTTAGGCCAAATATATTTTTCTTTAAAGAGAGGATTATATTTAAACATTAGTACGGACTCTTTTCTGTGAAATCTCTTTCTTTTAATTCGTATTCTGTTTCTTCTATATCAATTGGTATTTTCCAACAGTGAGCTGAATGGCCTTCAATCTTAAGCTTGTCTGTTGATCCTTTTAATTCATTAAATATTTTCATCTGATGAGTTTCATTTATTTTTGTGAAGCGTTGAGTTTTTAAAAATTCACGAAAAGATTGGGGTTTAAAATAAAAATATCCTTCGTATTCGTAAGTTTGGCCAAGACGAATTTCATCGCGATCTTTAGCACCTTTTGTATTCCCAATAAATGTTTGAAGATGAGATAAAAACTGTCCTTTCGCTGTGACTTCTCCTGGAAGAATAACATAATCCTTTTTTTCTTTCATTATGGCTAAAAGTTCATCTACTCTTTCCGACCATACCACAGGATTGACGGGCCGTGGGCTTGTATCCGCTTGCGCAATACATGCTTTACGATAAGCAGGGTGATCTGCCAATTGATCCACATTTAAAATAATGACCTTTCCATTATGAGTGAGTTCATACATAGGATTATCCGATACCCATTTTTTTAAACTAGAAATATCATCCGTTGCTGCATTACCAATTCCATATTTACGGGTCTTACATTTAATTTTTTCGCAGACTGCTACAAATGTAGGTTCGGAACATCGATAAAAATATTTTTTATCCTGAACTTGTTTAAAAATAGTTAAAACCTCACGCGATGGAAGGGGAGGTTTAAAATATTTGGTATTATACTCATCCAATTTTTGTTCTACTTGATCGGGAAAACGTTCTCTTAAATAAACTCCTACTTGAAATAGGCATTGATTGCGAGATCCTTCGCTGAATCCATGCTCGGCCAAAGTTACGATGCACGGAGGAGCGCCTTTAAAATCTTCTTTTGTATCAACGCTTTTAGGTATTTTAACATTACCAACCTGCGGTATAACTTTTGTTTCATAATATTTTATAAATTTTTTTAATGTATCTAATGCATTCCCTTCATCATCAAAGGCATATCTAGTGGGGTGTTCTTCATGGTTGTAAGGTAAATTTAAAAAATTACCTGTTGCTTTGGGGTTGAGTTCAATTTGTTTTGGAAAGATTTCTGAATTAGCAAATCCAAGCCACGCAGCTATTTCTATTAATTTCAGTTGCATATCTTTGGCAGTCGCTGGTTCGCGTACAAATAAATATATATGCGCACCACCACTTTTGGATCTACATACAACCAAAGGGAGGTTTTTTTCGACAATTTTCTTAATTAATTTTTTATGATCCAGTCCATCATAGGAATCGATATCAATTGCTCCCCATGTGCATGTGTTATCATCACGAATGGGAATGATACCTAGGCTTGGTTCACGACCTTCTAAGTGGTCATACCATTTTTCTTTTGTTAATTGCTCTTTTTGAATCCAGGACTGAGCTTCTAATTTTCCTGTGGCATTTTTTGCGCGACTTTGGGTCTGACCATAGGCTCTTTCCAAGCCACTGAATATTAGTATAAATTTTTCTTTGTCGTCCATAAATCTTTCTCATTCATTGGTGAAGAGGCGATTTTATTCGCCTCTTCTATTTACAAGGAGTAGTCTAGTACGGAGTTTTTTCCGCGCTGTCAACCTCATCTTCTTCATGTTTAACTTTTACGTCACCTGCGGCCACACTTTCTGCGAATACTTTCGCTTGTTGATAAATGTTACCATCTTCAACAGGTCCGACACGGGAAATGTCCCAACCGAACCATTCACCTAGATCATTTGATTCTGCAATCGTTTTCAATAGGTAAACGTGTGAATAGGAAGGAGGAGTAAATAAACCTTTACTTCCCTTCATTTTAAGTCCCAACATCAAGGAGTTCCATCTCTTTGATTTTTTACGTTGAGTACTTTTCATCGCCACAAGAACTTGGGAACTAGTCCCATCTTTGCTAAGAACCAGGCAAAAGTGATTAGCGGTATCTTCAATATAGTTACCATTTTCTAATCGATCTTTCCTTTGATCGTCGCGCGTAGTTTTTGAAAGTATATTACTTTCGGCAGGATAAATATTCACAGGTGCTCCTGTGCCTTTGCCTCTATCCATCCATTCAATATATTGGCGCTGATAGGCGCAAGGTATTACCGATACCCCATCGCTACCACTATATATTTCTTTTGTAAGCGTGTTGTAGATCATTCCACTTTCCGCTCCCTCTATGTAAAGAGGATCCCTTTTCTTGACTTGAGGCGACGTATCGCTCAGAATACGAAGAAAAGGAATAGCAAGATCGTCCATTCCCAGATTTCCTAATCCTGCATTAGCATCTTTTTCAAAGATACCAGGATCAAACTGTATAATGTTTGATGCTTCTTTTTTCTTTATTGCGTTAGCCATATTTTCTCCTATGTTTTTCGCGTTATTTTTGTCTTCTGTCCGATAAACAAATTAAATGTATTGTCTGGGACAGATCTTCCTTCTTCATGCCACTTTTTGAAGGTGGCTTTCAGTGTCGAAGGATGCACTGAAACTTTTACTTCGGGTATGTACCCGAGTGTCTCTTTAATATAATCTTGTAATTTTTCTGCTTGTTGTTTTTCCCCCATTCCAAAGGCAATTCCTACTTGGTTCTTTATGATGTCACCAAGTCCGTTGTCCGTGAGCCATTGATAGCAGGCCGTGGATTTATCAGGATCTTTCGGGATAGAAACATGAATGTCTTCCATTATTTTTACCTTAGAACCGTCTGACATTTCTGTAGCCGTTAAGCCAAGTTCTGCCATTTTCTGAGGAATAATTTCCCCCGATAGCTTGTATAAGTTTTGTTTTTTTAATTTAAGTGTTTCTTCAATAATCTCTATATTTCTCTCTAGTTTTAATTGGTCTTGTAATAACTGAGCCACAGATTTTAGATTTGCTTGATCAATCTGTGTTACTGCATCAGTCTCAAAGTTTATCTTGCTCATTAATTTCGCCTTTCTCGTATATATCTACTCCTACGGAATAATATTTTTTTTGAAGTTTATCCCATTTAAGTATTTTAAATCTTCCTCTATTTATATCAGATGCAATACAGCATGCAATACCCATCGCAGCTGGATCACCCATCATAAGAAGATGGTCATTATCATCAAAATCTTTAAGTTTTCTGCGTAATTTTCTTATGGCAGGCTGTGGACTAAACATAATTTGTTGTCCACTATCAAATAATAAAACGATTTCCCCATACTCCTGAGCACTGAGCACATTTACATAGGGATTTTCTTGAATTAAAAATACCGTTGGTTTCTTAGCTTCTTTTTCTTTTTTAAAGTCCATCTTTCTGGGTCCTTCTTTATCTCTTGTAATTTGGTTATGCAAGTATTATATCACCATGTTAGAAAGTTATTATGGACTATAGATTTAAAACGAAGCCGTTTCAACATCAATTGGATGCTTTGAAAGAGAGCTGGAACAAAGAAGTTTGGGCTTTATTCATGGAAATGGGTACAGGTAAAACTAAAGTATGCATTGATAATATGACTATTCTTTATGATAAAGGGAAAATAAATGCGGCTTTAGTTGTTGTTCCCAACGGTATTAAACGAAACTGGCGTAATGAACTAGAAATGCATCTAGCAGATCATGTTCAATATCGCGTGGCCATCTGGTCTTCTTCCCCACTAAAAATGGAAAAAGAAGAGCTTGATCAGTTGTCCGTGATTACGGATGACTTGACCATTCTTATTATGAATGTTGAGGCGTTCTCCACGAAGCGTGGTTATGATTTTGCTTATCGATTTCTGTTATGCCATAGTGCTTTAATGTGCGTGGATGAATCCACCACTATTAAAAATCATAGCGCCGCAAGAACAAAAAATATTTTAAAACTGCGAAACCTGACGAAGTACCGACGTATTATGACTGGAGCTCCTGTTACTAAATCACCATTGGATCTATTTAGTCAAATCCAATTTCTGGATTCTTATTTAATTGACCAGCAAAGTTATTATAGTTTTAGGGCACGTTATGCCGTGGTAGTTCAGCGCAACGTTGGGTCTCATTCCTTCCAGCATGTAGTGCGGTATCAACGCCTGGATGAATTACAACATAATATAAAAGATTTTTCAACGAGGATTTTAAAAAGTGAATGCTTGGATTTGCCTGAGAAAACTTATACGAAACGCGTCGTATCGATGACGCTCGATCAACTCAAAGCCTATACGGAAATGAAAAAAGCAGCTATGACTTTTTTGGAGAATGAAAAAACAATGACGGCTGTCAATGTTTTGACACAATTGGTTCGACTTCATCAAATTACCTGTGGCCATGTGAAAACAGATGATGGTGAAATTATGGCAATTAAGAATAACCGGATTCAAGAATTATTAAATGTACTGGAGGAAACAAGTGGAAAAGTTATTATATGGGCCGTGTATCGTTATGATATACAGGCCATTACAAAAGCAATAGGAGAGATATATGGTAAAGAAAGTGTGGCTTCTTTTTATGGTGATACCAAAGATAGCGATCGTCAGTCTATTGTGGATCGGTTCCAGGACAGCGCTGATGATCTCAAGTTTTTTGTTGGAAATCCGAAGACAGGAGGCTACGGGCTCACTCTTACTGCTTCTCATACTGTCATTTATTATTCTAACGACTACAGTCTAGAAGTACGCATGCAGTCCGAAGATCGTGCCCATCGCATTGGTCAGACAAGTAAAGTGACCTACATCGATTTGATTGCGGAAGGAACAGTAGATGAACGCATTGTAAAAGCACTCAATAACAAGATTGATCTTGCAAGCCAAGTCATGGGAGAGGATCCAAAAAAAATATTATTTTAGGGGGTACAATCACCCTACTCCTGTGCTACAAACGCGCTGAGGGTACCTTAAAATGATAAAAATTTTCGCAGAAATCAGTCGTTTTGCTGGTCGACGTTTTTTATCAGTATATCGAGCATTACTTCCAATTTTATCACTCGTTCCTTTATTTCTGGAATATCTCTTAGCACTACTTGTTCTATCGTCCGTTGCTGCTCTTCTAATGCTTTTACTTTTTGTGACAGCATGCCATACACACTGCCGGCACTTATTAGAATCATGGCGATCCACACGACGTTCCGAAGATTAAAATCTTTTTCCATTATTAGTCCTCGGCTATTGAATCATTGATCGCTTTTAATTTCTCAAAGGTGGACATATTAGCGTAGCCTCCGTCATCATATTTTTTCAGGTAGCCACCTTCCGCTTGTTGTCCTACGTCCCAGAAGTCCCACAGGTCGGATCCTGTTTTAAGGTTCTCCTGTATTAATTCTTCATTTAATTCTGGTGGTTGCCACAAGTTTGTGCCTAGTGGTTGGTTGGCCGTGTTCCATCTTATCTGGTCCTGGATCTCACTTGTGCCTGGCCGTTGCCACTCATAAGAATCATCCTCAGCAACTACCCCTTCCCACGGGAGGTATTCCAGTCCTTTGCCCTGTTGTTCTCTTGCACGTTCGTACATCTGATTAACCCAAGAGTCATCGTCTTCGGTGAAGCCATATGTGTCAGCAATTATTTTCTTTTTCTGCTCCTGAGTAATCGGCACGTGTGGCATGACATTTTGTGAAACATCAAAAATGTCTTCTTGCGTAAGATCCGTTTGATCTAACGCGCCTGATTCGTCGATTAGTGGCTGTACATCCCCAAGCCAATCTTCAGTTTCGTAAGCCT